>Ga0214544_1001362_pt1 | contig 50374 bp, 24 predicted proteins | sample CNSS3metaG_FD_160074 | JGI IMG/M metagenome (GOLD analysis project Ga0214544, IMG submission 160074) | Root nodule microbial communities from cowpea collected in UCLA plant growth center, Los Angeles, California, USA - CNSS3 | ecosystem: Host-associated > Plants > Roots > Nodule | place: USA...
GATTTTTAATTGATCTTTGATACAAAAAGGGAAAATATTAAAAGCACAATTTTTATTAAGAACCCAATTCACCCTCCTCTTAGTTTTTGTCTGCACGCTCAAACATTCCGCTGCGCGATACCAACATATATACCAAATCAATGTGCTAGATTCAGAAATATCACAAGATATATGTCAAATTAATATTCCTCGTGATGTTGGCATTTCTTCTCCATTCTCTTCATTATGTGAAATTAAAATCATATCATGCCAACTTAATTTAAATTAATGCACAAGATATCAAATTATACATGTAAAATATAAAGTACTTACATATACATTATTCGAACAACAAAACATGACTCCTAACTCAAGAGGAATATGTAAAACATAATGATCCATTATTTTTCTTATGAGTCTCAATATACAATTCTCCTCGACCCACAACACGTTAAAGATTTACTTCCTAGTACACACATAAGCATATAAGTCCAATGTAAGATTACATGAATTTTTTTATTTAACTCAACAAACAAACAAATTTACCATCTCATGTTTGTAGACAAAAGTTTTGCACCACTAGTATGTGGAATTTTTTGTTTTTTTCTAACTTCAATATTTCTCTTACATAATTCTTGAACAACAATAACTTATTAACTGACATAAATGATACAAAACAATTACTAAAACAATTATTTATTAAAACTATCTTATATTTTGCACTTAGATGATAATCATCAAATGAAGACTATTGATCTTTATGAATACCATCAGGAACATTGATGATTAATTGTTCTTGTGAAAGTGAGCTATCATAAACGCAATTCCACATATTCATCTTTGCATTTCTATACTTATTTAACATGCAAAGAGAACAAATATTTTTGATGTCACGAAATAAAACAATTTCTAAAAGAAAAAATTACTATATAACAATAATTGTACCGTCTCAGATCAATTTCCAATAAAACTCAAGGATCATAAGTAGAACCCTACTTGGATAGCAACTAGGTCATGAAACGAGCTACCCCTCATAAGCAGAGCCCTACCTAGATAACAACTAGGTCATGAGACGAGTTGCCCCTGATAAGTAGGCCCTACCTGGATAGCAGCTAGGTCAAGAGAGGAGCTATGTAGCAAATGGGTCTAAAAGAGTGGTGCACATTTATGGAAGTTATGGTGCACCATAGTTTATAGCAAGGGAAGCTACAAGTAGGTCTAGTTTGTAAGCAAGCTGAACTTGAAGAAACATGACAAAATGTAGCAAATGTGACATGAAGAAGCAGAAATGAACCTATTACATAAACATAACTTCACCTGAACAATAAGAGATATGGCCTTACAAGAGAAAGCGTGAAATTATGTTAGACTTAAGTAGTTTTTTGAGGGCATGTGATCTGATTCATAGGGAAAGAGTTCTAATATAGTAAATGTTTACTCTTCAAGGTCAAACTCCATCTTTCCTTTCTTGATAACCTAGTCTGTGTTTTGTATTTGGTCATTGTTATTGAGGAATTCAAGGCATAAGAAAGACAGATAGACAAACACTCTCAAGATGGTAACAAAATTGATGGAGAAGAAAGAGAACCTTCACTTTCTGTGTTGATAAAGTAATTGTGTTGGTATTCTTGATTGGAAGTAGTAATGTTTACAAAAACATATTAAGTAGTAGAAGTATTTGATAAGTCCCTTATTTCTATAGTCTTTCTTAGCTAATTGCAATTTTTTGGGTAGGTTAAGATGTTAATTAGGAGTTATTAACTTATAATTAGTTTAGTTAGGTTTTTAGGTTAGTTTTACTAAAGTAGCTTAATTAGGTGTTTTTAATGCATTTTTAATGTAATCCTTAGGAGTACTGTTAGTATGATCTAGTTTAGCATACAATATAGCTTCATAAATAGGTAATAGAATCTTAGTTTAGTTTTAGTTTAGATATACATAGGCTTAGAAGTAGAGTTAGTCTAGTTGTAGTATAGTTTTAAAAGCTTTTAGGAAGAGTTTAGTGTGATTACATCCTTTTTCATATTTTTGAGTGGAATGTAGAGAAGAAGATTAAGGATATCTTAAAATTTTCCAAATAAATCCATGAGAAAATCTGAATAAGCCAAATTGAGTGAAAATGGTAAAGTTGACTTTTGTTGAACATGTTGACTAAAGTTGACTCAGTGTTGACTTTTTTATTTTCAAATCCAATGATAAGGCACTTGTGGAGAAAGTTTTAGAACATCAAATTACATTTTTGTTGTCCTTGAAGGGGCTAAAAAGTGGTTAAAAGATGCATGAAACTCTTAAATATCATTTCATATTTTTAGTTCATTTAGGTGGTTTTAGTTGTAACATAATTTTGAATTGTGAATTCTGAATTGTCTCTTTAGTTGTGAATATAAGCACGGGTCAGGTATGAAGTTGCTAAAATAAAATTTAATGCACAAAGTTGCTTATGAGAAAAATATTGAAGTAGATCAAAGTCTACTTTCGAAGTATGCACGTGAGAGGCTTGGAATTGGAGGGAAACATGAGCTGTCATGAGGTTGGCTGCATCACTAAAGCTTATGACCTGCTCCATTAGGTGGCTACAGTTGGGGAACTTGCTAACCAAGTGGCAAATGAAGTTAGTCAGTTAGATTAGTGTATATGAAGTTTTTGGTAGTATTTGTTGCGGATGGTCCTCATTTTGATAGAATGTTTAAAATGGTCCTCATTTTTACTGAATGTTTCAAATGGTCATCATTTTTGTAATTCGTGTTTTATTTGATCCTTTACTGTAACGTCGTTTAAATTATTAACCGAGAGCATTATATAGAAATACGTAACACGCCCTAATACAAACCGTGCCACTGTACAATGCTCCATTAATGATTTAAACGGCGTTACAGAAAAGAACCAAATAAAACATTTATTGCGAAAATGATGACCATTTTAAACCTTCGATAAAAATGTAAAAATAAGGACCATTTTAAATATTCTATCAAAATGAGAACTATCTGCAACAAAAACTATAAAAATGAGAATAAAAGATATTTAAAATGTCTTAATTATTAAATGGACTCAAAAATATATATTGTAAATTGAATATCTTCTGTAAATTCCGTGCGTCGGTGTGTGATATGACAGGTACAGAAATGCATCATTTAATAAGCGTGGTTGAACTTCAATAATAAATTCGTCCGACACCAGAAACCATGATTAACGGTGGCTTAGCACTTCCGGTTTATGCCAGTGGTGCAAAACCTCCGTTCACTCGACCCACTGCAAATTTTCATCCTTCTGTTTGGGGCGATCGCTTTCTTTCCTATGTTCCTTCTTCCGCTGTATTTACTTTTTCAAACTCTTTAGCTAAGATGTTACATTTGCATGTATTTAACACTTAATCTGTGTAGATAAAATATTTCATATGACGGCCTTTTCGTTACAACTTCATGCAGGAAAATGATAGTCCTATTCAACAAGCTAAACTATTAAAAGAGCACGTGAGGAAGAAGCTTGTCTCACCGATTGATGATAATAATTTCTCTTCTAAATTGAACTTCATTGATTCAGTCCAACGTTTGGGTGTGTCTTACCATTTTGAGCACGAAATTGACAGTGCTCTATGTCGAATTTATGAGATTTCAACAAAGGACAATAATATCATAGCTCACAATGATGATCTTTATCACACGGCTCTACTCTTTCGGCTGCTTAGACAACATGGATACCGAATTTCTCCAAGTATGTTTTCATGAGCATTAACCAAATTTACTTTTCAAAGAACAATAACTTCTTGTTCAACTCACCTCGATGGTATTAAATTTATTGTTCGAGTTTATTCTTTAGTCTACTTCCTAGAAATTAACACATGTTTTTAAGTTAAACAGGTGTATTTTTCAAATTCGAAGACAAAACTGGAAAGTTTAAGGAAAGTTTAGTCGACGATATAGAAGGAATGTTAAGCTTGTATGAAGCAGCCCAACTAAGATGTCATGGAGAATATGTACTTGAAGAAGCACACAATTTCATTTTGGAGCAGTTAACTAAGTTTATAACCACTCAACTAAATTGTTCTCTTTCAACACGAGTGCAACATTGCTTAAGACAATCACTTCACAAAGGCTTGCCTAGGTTGGAGACAACATATTTTATGTCTTTCTACAAAGAATATCCATCTCATGACCAAAAATTGCTAACATTAGCAAAAATAGATTTTAACGAGTTGCAGGAGCTACATTTGAAAGAAGTCAGCAATATAACCAAGTAATATCTTCTTCAAAAATACTACCTTTCAATGTATAAATCAATATATATAAATTAAAGATTCTATTTTTTTTTTGTCTTTGGAATCTTAGTGTTGTTTTTTCTATTCAGATGGTGGGCTAAGGATTTAGATGTCTCATCCAATCTACCCTTTACACGAGATAGGATCATAGAATGTTATTTTTGGGCATTGGGGGTGTACTTTGAGCCACAATATTCCAGATGGATAACAACAAAATTAGCAGCTCTAGGTACCATCATTGATGACATCTACGATGCTTATGGAACAATAGAAGAACTTGAGCTTTTCACCAATGCAATTGACAGGTTAGGCACATTAAAATGATATAGAAGTATATCGTTACATTAATTCTACCGATATATAAGATAACTTTTTCAAAACTAGCAGGTGGGATATTTGTTGCTTGGCTGATCTCCCAAAATACATGCAAGTATGTTATAAGGCAATTTTGGATGTATATGAAGAAATTGAGCAGGAGATGAGAAAGCAAGGAAAAGTATATTGCATTAAGTATGTCAAGAAAGAGGTAGAATTACATTTTAATTGATTTTTTATTATTATTTATTCAACTGATACTAAGAAGTTACATTAAATATTCTTTCAGGTCTAAAAATACTATCTATCGTATTTAATGACCATTTGGATTAACTACTGATATTAAGCAAAATATAAATATATATATATATATATATATATATATATATATATATATATATATATATATATATATATATATATATGCGCCAAATGTTCTTATAAAATCCTCCTTCAACATCCTTTTTCATAATTTGAAATAATTACTCCTCTTTTGTCAAGATGTTGAAGAGGGACCTACAAGACATTCTAATATTCAAGTTAATAATACATTACATACAATAAATATAATAATAAATGAATAAACAATTTTATCTTATAAATCATTTTATACCTTTTATATGGGTTTTTTCCTAAATGGACCTCTAATAGGTAGCCTAAGTCTAATATAGGGATACTTAAGGTATTTTAATTAGGTAATTTTATCTTTTGTTTGTTTTAATAATGTTCTTAATTAGGATAGAGATAATGCCTCCGCAATAATTGAATCATCTTTGTCCTATCCTATACATTAGCCTCCTAGGCTTGTTGTCAGCCTAAAAGTCTTTGCTTGTAAAAGAAAATTTCCATTTCTTTGTCTATTCTCACATTCTATCAATTTCTTTTGGCTTCCACTTTTGGGATATGTCACGAACCATATATGCCAAATGGTTATGTGGTTAGGATCCCATTTTGTCTCTCATGACCTTTCGACACTTCTTCCAATTTCTTCTTCATCAGTGCGTTCTCCTCCTTGAGTGCATTCATCTCCTCCTCATTTTTTTTTCTTAATTCAGACATTTGATGTTGTAGTTCAAGTAGCAACCTCACATCCCCTCCAGTATGATTACTATGAACCTCTATTTTCTTGTTGCTTCAAGTTGTTAACCATGTTCCTCGTCAACACCATCTAATATTCTTAGCACACGTCAGTCTTGCGGTGGAAGCTAAATATTTTGATTGATGCTGGAATGCCCTTCCAAGATTCTCCTTTAACGACTTTGCTCCCGATCTTAGATAATTTCTTTTCATGTGTCAAGATGTAGAGAGGTTACATGCAAGATACTCAAGTCAACAATATATTACATGCAATAAATATGGTAATAAATGAATTAACAATGCTTATGCCAGGTAGACTAGTTTAATCTAAGGATACTTAGGATATATCTGAATAAGAGAATTTATCTTTTTGTTATATTATTAATTCTTAATTAAGGCCGAGATACCGCTAGAGATAACATCATCTAATTCGTATCCTATAAATGTGTCTCTCTTGTGAGATTAATTTTAATTAGAAAAATAAAAATTGTATTATTTGATGGATGACGATAAATAGACATCACGTCTTTTACTTTTTCCTATTCAACACCAAAGAAAAATTTGTTTTAAAATATAAAATAAATTAAGATGAATCAAAGTAGAATAATTAAAATATTAATATTTTATTAGAAGTTAGATAGATGTAGAAAGATTGAAAGGTGTAGCTTTTAAAATTTTCATATTCCAAAACTTTTATAATTTGAGGTATACAAAGTGTGACCACCTTTTTCTTTTGTCCAATGAAAAGTGTGGAATATGTTTCTCAATATTATATATTTGTACCTTTATGCTAGATGAAGAGACTAGTCGAGGCACATATGGCTGAGGCAAGATGGTGCCATTCCAACCACATTCCAACATTGGAAGAGTACATGCAAGTAAGAATAACGTCCGCTGGTTACCCTATCTTGATTACCTCATCTTTCTTAGGCATGGAAGATACGACAGAGGAGATCCTTCTATGGGCAACGAATAAACCAGTCATTATTGCAGCATGTACACTTATGTTTAGGATTGCAGATGACATTTCTGGAGATGAGGTGCACCCTTGACACTAATTAATTTCTATCAATTTAACTAAAAGGAAAATATGACAGTTCTATGGAACTACTGATGAATACACCTAACTTTAAAAAATATGTCAAGAAGAAATGGTCATAATAGAATTGTACTTGTCCAAGTACTTTCTCAACTAGGTTATGTATGACCCACTTATAAGTAATTTTAGTTTATTATAAGAAGAAACATTTTCTTTATCTTATATTAAGAGTTAGCAATTGAAAAACTCTTAAAATTTTAGAATAATAATTTTGCAAAGACCATTAATAAATCCTATATATTAGTTGTTAAATAATGATTTGGTTTTTTCTTTTTGTTGTTTTTGTTTACGAAGTTTGAACAGGATAGACAACATGTTGTTTCAAGCATTCAATGCTATATGAAGGAGCATAAAATCTCAAGGAAATGTGCCATCAAAGAACTACTCAAGCTAGTTGAGAATGCTTGGAAGGACATAAATGATGCATGCTTAGCTCCTACTCAAGTTCCAATGAAATTTCTAATGCGTGTGGTCAACTTTTCACGTGTGGCACACGTGTTTTACAAAGATCAAGATACCTATACAAATGCAGGAGGGATAATGAAAGATCACATTGAAACTGTTTTAGTTAAAAAAATGTCTATATAAATTAGAAGTATATTGGTGTTTTACTAATTACTAGTGATCCACATTTGGTGTCACGTTCAGCTTCACACTCCATGTTGCTTGCATATCCTTTTGGATTGTTTGACAAGGATGGTCAAAGAATAAAGATTTGTCAAAAAAGAAAAATTTTGTGAATTATTAATAATTTTCCTTTTAGAAGTATTAAACATCACTTTTGGACGATGAAAACACATTTTTCTTCAGTTTTGGTTCTTTAAAGTTGTGAAATTAAATTGTTTCAAGTTATAAAATAAGGTTAAAATTAGTAAATTTTGGAAAAAAATAAATCAGGAGGTAAATGCACTCCAACTTTCATTACTTATACATTGCACCATTCTTATATGGGCCAGCAAAAAACCTCTTTTGCACCCTTAATTTACTAATTTTCACCGATCCTTCCACTCATAAAAGAAACCCAACCATATGTTGTCGAGTGGCAGAATGCTAGCATACATAATCTAACAAATAAAAGCCTGACACGAGTCCAATATCATAACACTCAAAATCGAGCAAATCAGATAATGACATGTCATCATCATCTTCAACCTAGGTTCCAAACAACACTTTCACCTACATTGTGACCCACTCCATCGCATCAACCATTGTAGTTCAAATTTCCTATGATCCAGAACCACCAAAACTGCTAGAATAGACCTGCACCGCGCCTCTCATTCAAACTCAACGAGCAAAACAAGCCACCATGGATGCAACAACCTCCTCGTCGAAATTCAAATGGATTAGTATTAGCTCAAATGGTTGAGAGTACTTAGTTATGATGAAAGGACTTGGGTTCGAGTCTTATGTATGCCAATGGTATGATTATTTGATTGTATTCTCTTATGATATGCTTGAACATGATAAGTGATTATAAATTCCTATATTTATAGGAATTGTCAAGAAACACAAATTAGCCTGATGGTTGTGCATGTACTTGGTAATTGGGAGGTTGTGGGTTTGAATTTTGGTTAGAATAAAATCATAATATATAATTTTTTTATGCTTGGAGAACGAATTTGGGGAGATAAAAAGCTAGTGATATGTTCCACGAATCTGGACACAAACAAAAGGCTTAATGAAAATTTATTAGCTATTAAGGTCCAATTAAGGTATTGATTGAAATTAATTTTGTTTTAATTCACTTATTTTCGTTTAGGGTTGGTGAAGTGAGGAAAACCAGCCACCAAACTACACTAAAACACTATGCATTGAGAGTGATTTGAAGGGTTGAAGTGTAGGAGACTAAGTGAGGACAACTTAGACCAAGGGAAAGGCTAGAATGTTTTGGAGCAAAGAATTCAGGTTAGGGGAGCTCCATTTCGAGTTTTTATTGTGTTGTATGTTTCTAGATTGTGTAAATTGCTTGCGACCCTTGAATATTGCGATATGTACGTGAATTCTTTGTGTTTTTGGAAATTTTTAGAAACTGCTTGACGGCGTCAAGCGACACGAACTGGTTTCTCCAGTTCGCTGCCTTCTTGATTCTTCTGTGTTATTGATGTTGTCTAGATGAATCCTTGATGTATGCTCGAGTGAATTTTGATTTGATTGGGTATCTGCAAGTAATTTTTATGATGATGGTATGAATCTTGCATGAATTTGTGGTTAGGGTTCATGTTAGAATTAGGGGGTGAATCGACGTGATTTCTAGTGATGATCAATGAGATGGTTCATGAAATTAATATTAAATTAAACAAGCATGATCTTTGTGTGATGGTAACTAGTGGCTTTAGGGTGCGTGCATGTGATGGAAAATATGGGATTTTCCCAAAATTTGTATGCACTGCCTAGTGGCACATGCACTGCCGCCAAGCGACACATCAAGTGTAGGGAGCCATGGGGATTTTGCTTCGCGTTGTGTTTGGGTGTGGTTATCTAGAAATTTCGTGCAGGATTTTAGGAAAATGAACATAAAGTATGGGGAGGAAACCTTATATGAAGGATAATTAATGATATGTGTGAATAGGCAATAATTGGGATGATATGCATGTAAAAGCAATGTTTGGTTTTAACTATGAGGTTGTTCATTTCCTGTTGGGACTGTTGTTATGTATCAAGTGTGATGTTGATTTAAGGGGAGTGTGGCATGTTTCATTTAGTAAATGAATGAGGATATAAAGGATTGCATAAGGTGTGAATAGGAGAATGACCTTAATTTGGAAGCTATAAATTGTGTGGCATGATAATTCAGTCATAGTGTTATGACTAAATAATTGCAAAGGCACTATGTTTTGTGTGTTGTGTGTTTGAGGTTCATGAGAATTTATTCCAAAGTACCAAAAACCAGTAGCACTTGCGCTAATAGTATGACGCCTAGCGACGTTGGACAAGCCGTTAAGCAATAGGGACACCAAACAGTGGCAGTGGCCATTAGACTTGTGTGGCGCTTCGCGGCAGGGAAGGCTTTGCCCGGCAGAGTTCGTTGACAGAAGCACTAGGAAGGCTTGTCGCCTGGCGACAAAAGGAGACCGCTAGGCGGTCTGGAAACAAGTTTCGCCTAGCGACGCGAGTTGTGTGCCAGGCAGTTTTTGGTGCAGAGTTGGAACGCGAGGAGGATTTCTACACAACTTTGGATGGAGGTCATGATATGATGCTTCGTTGGGGGCCCAATTATGAGTGCAACTTGTATCGGGGATAACATGTGGCCATTCCAGCTTGTAGCCTAGTGGTTTTTGAAATCCAATGTAGTGTGCGAGATCGTGGCTCGTACGGATGGGTTCTGGAAGATTTCCCTTTTTAGTGTAACTAATGAGTTTGGTAGTCTTGGGACAAATATGGATTGCGGTTCGTATAGAGAAACTCCACTTGGTGTCGCAGATCGTGGCCATGATAATATTTTCTCGCGTGTGGACTATTAGGTGGTGGCCAGTAGTCGGAGAGGCGAGTAGATACTCATGGCAACAAAGATTGATTACTGTACTCATCAAAGGGTGTAGAATCATAAGGCGTCCAACGGATGGTTTGGAAGTTGAGAATGGGGGATTGGAGTGTTAACATGTGTCATAGTTTTGAATTGCTTTATTAGTTCGTGTTGTAATTTATTTATTTTTAGCTCACCCTATTTGTGTGTGTTTGGCGATGATCATGTAACTTGTTACATGGGAGCAAATATTTATGCAGGTGAGCACGTGGTTGCTTAGACTTAGAGTGGGGGCAACCAGAGGGTTTTACTTAGAGATGCTTTATGATGTTTATAGACTATTTTGTAATGGATATTATAAATAGTTTATATTTGTAATAAGTGAACGTCGTGTGGATTTTATAGATGGCGTGTTGAAATAAAGTTTTAAATTTCCCATGGTTTTGGGAAAGAACTTTAATAATAAATGCAAATTATTATTATTTTTTCTTATTTTAATTTTAAATAAGAATTTTCAGGCGAGGACGTTACAAAAATTCTAAGCGCAGCAACATTTAACCTCAATGCTGCCATCAATAACAAACCATTCCAAATCGCAAACCACTATGCTTCACCGTGAGCAGCGAGAATGACGCCACCAACACCTACTTCTTGACAACAACAACCAACAATTGTAGCAACCAATGGTGCGACACACCTGCACTTCGTCCATAACAACCACGCGCAAACTTCGTTGGAAAAGAACGTCAACAAAAACCATAATGGAGGAGCTGACATATTAGAGAGAAAAACTGCCATGTGTCAATCCCTAATTGGACAGTCAAATGGTCAAATATCTAAATTATGCTTAAAGTTGCTTCAAATATTCAAATCTGATCAAAGTTTAGTTAAACAAGAGGGTTTACAGTAGAAATATTAATATATTTGGATATTTCGTAGCAAATTTTGACTACAAGATTGTAAAGGACTGAATTAAAAAAATTAATGTAAATATTATTTGGTAATAATTATCATATATCTTTAAATAATTAATTTATTTAATTATATCATAAATTTTCAACCAACTACATTTGTCATATAGTCTAAATTTCTCCAAATATTTTTAAATATTCATAATCACTACAAAGAGAAATAATATTTATTTTTATTTTAAAAGATATTTGAGAGATTTTAGCAAAATAAAAATCCAGTCCAAGTCGTATATAAAGAGACCAATGGGAGGCAGATAAAGAAAGCTCGAAACTTCGAAGTTCAGGAACCCTTAGGGGGCCTAATTTTGTCCTCTCTCTCCACATCCTCTTTTATTTTTATTTTATTTTGCATTCCATGGAGTGATAAATGTAAGACCTGGAAATATTAGAATAAAGAGAAACCATGAAAAAAATTAATGGTTTGATTAAGATTGTTGATTTTATTTAAATTAGTTATTTAATTGAATTATGAAATATGGGAATAATTATTTAAGTGAATTAAGTTCTGATTTTATTTATGTTACTTATTTTATTTATGTATATTATGTAGAATATATATATGTTTATATATTAGCAGTGTGCATTAAATCATGAGAAAGTGTTTGGTTTAATGTTGATTGAATGTGTTAATGTTTGTGAGGTCAAGTGTTTGAATTTGCCTAGTGTTTATTTATGTGGTTTTATTTTCCTTTAGTTTTTTTTTCTCTCATCTTTTTGTGGAAGTAACGTTGTTTTCTATATCTCTCTCTTTTATTGCATTACGTTGCTGCAACATGCAACATTTATCTTCTTATATCTCTTTTGAAATCAACATGTGATATTTTATTTTTGTTGTTACCACACCCAAAATAAATAACGGCAAGTATATGGATTTCAAATATTTTATATTTTTAGCAACCAAAAAGGTAAAAAGATAGGTTGTTTTGATTTTAGGGTTTAGGTAGAGGAGGTAAAATACTCTAGTTCTAGGTTCTTAAGGGGGAGGAAGGAGAGAGGAGCACACGGAGATAAAAAAAAGGGTTAGAGAGAAATCGTGGATAGGGAAGGAAGAAACTGCGGGAAGCGTAAGCCCTTGAAGGATTGTACAAGAGGTAGGGGATTGACTTTGCTTATTTCTCTTTTTGTTTGAAGCTAGGTTTTACCTTCATTCTCTTTATCTATGCATGAATTCATATAAGGATTACGAATGTTGTTTTGTTTAGTCTTCTGCTTTGCGCGTCTGAATGTTATGCTTCTTATAGTATGCGAGATGGTCTTGGGAGTTCTTCTATTATCATTACTTAGCACATGATTCATAGGGTTGTTTTGAGTCAACCCTAATGGGTGCTACCAAGTGCCTTTTAGAAACCTTGATGTGCATGGTGTTGTTTACCATGGGTGGATGAAGTATGGGTTTTGGTTTGGGGTAGTGTGCATAAGTCATGGGTTACATTAGTGTTTCACGTTTTCTTTTCATTTTCATTGACCTAATTCTTCCTTTATTCTAGGTCACTTGCAACATTGACTTGAAAACTGTTACATATTTTCGTTTTTTGTGCAATCATACAATGAATCTTCTCTGATACGTATCAAGTCATGCATCATAATCCTTATTTTCTTTTTCTTTATTCACTGTACTTACATAAGATGCATTGCACATGGTTGGTTGAGTGAGGGGCTTAGGTTTCAGATGTTGGGTTTCATTAGTGTGGTATAGATTGGTACCGTGGTTGAATAACCAGGATCTGCATATAAATTTCTTCTTCTCACTTTTTCTTTTTTCTCGTTTTGAACCCATCAGATTAATTGCTTGGCCTACTCTTTCTTTTTTTTCACTACAATAGATTAACATACAATGGTGTGGGAATCTACGTTTTGCATGTAATCTCACTTGTTTTCCCTAAAGTGTGCATTTATTCTCTCTTTCACTCACGTTAAATAAGAGTTGATACATTCTCTTTCACTCTTTAAACTTTTGGTTTTCTCATTATTCACGTGAAGGCTTAGCAAATTTAGGTTAGATTTTATGATATTTATTTTACTTGGAGGGACCCACGGTTGCATATGATTTTGTTATTTTTTCTTTGGTGCAATTTCACTTTCATGTTTTACGTTTTGGGTTGCAAGGCCATTCTTCCATACCATATATTTTCTTTATATTATGTTTAGGTGGTTGTAGAAGAAATGGTCCCACACTTATAAATTAACTTTTATCTTTCTTCTTTTGATTATGCTTTCACGTAAACACATAGTGTAGTATAATATAGTTGTTGTTTTCCTTTCCTTATACTTTTGCTGCAAACTATATATAATTTCATAGTGCGTCTTTCCTAAGGGTTCTTGTAGTAAATGCGTTAGTTATTGATTCATTGGCATATGCATTGTTTTGGTTACTGATTTTTCTTATTGCTTTATTTTTATTTTACGTTGTGGTGCTTGGGAATCATGGGTTCGAAGAAATCACGTGTTGGAGTGGTGTGTCCAATATTATGTTATTTACTTTTATGCTTTTAATGTATGTTCTTAGAATTTCTTTTAGGGGCATTACACGGGAATGTTAGAATGGTGGGTTGCTTTGGTGTGTGGATGATAAAACTGTGAGTGTTTTGAGGGGTTTCTTTATGAAACTTTATTCTTACATGTATGGTGTGGTGGTGTGTATTAGGATTGAAAATCTATAATTCTCATTTATTGCATGTTGGAAGTGTTTTACCTTGCTTGAAGACTCTTGGTGAAATTAAGTGTCGTGTGAGGTTTTCCGTGCCTAGAGACCCAATGAATACTCTTTCGCCTGTGTGAAGCAGTGGAAAGGGGTCCTCTTCGCTTGTGTGAAGCATTGGCAGAGGATTGGTACGAGTACTAAACTCTTTGCTTGTGTGAATACCAATAACTGAGACTTTACTTTGGTTAAAGGTATTTACTTTAACTAAAATTAGTTAAGACTTTACTTTCATTAATTAAGCCTTTTATTTTGTGAAGAGATAAAATAATAAACATGATTAGGCATAGTAAATTTGATTGAGACTATACTTTGGTTGAATTTACTATGAATAATCTAAAAGTTGTCACTTTTAATTGAGAATGTACTTTGGTTAAAAGTGAGAATGCATACAAATTAATTGAGACTTTACACTGATTAATTTTCAAATCTACAATGATAATTAATTGAGCAATAATCTTTGGATAACAAATGATGTTGAAAAAGCAGTGAAATCAATCTATTTTCTTTTTCATTATTTTTTTATCTTTTATCTTTCACCAATTTTATTTCTCTTATTACTTTTATTATTTGACTTAACCCTTTTTGTATATTCGGATTTTGTTAAAAGCTGTGAGTTTTTGGAACAAGTTTCATTTTCCTATTTACAAATAAGATGTGTGAAAGTGATATAGGGAAAGCTTTGCTAGGAAAGAGAATGTTTTTAAGTCTTTCCTTGGAGTCTACTTGGTGAACTTCCAAACTTTTCTCTTTTAACTAAGAGAAGGATTCTTGAAAAATGTTATGTTTTAAAATGTTTGAAGATTTTAAACAATTTGTGAATTTATTTTCAAGATTAAGGTTTTATGTTGTCTTGTTAGTTTACCCTTACATTTGTGTTTTCCACCTACGATGATCGTATTTTATATGGGAGTAGAAGATCATATAGGTGTTGAAGGTGCAGAACAGTAAAGATCGAGAATATGGAAAGACCAGTAGATGTTTGGGACACACTTATAGTTTATTTTCATTATTATTTTTTGTTTTCTTTAATTTTGTCAAGTGAATAAAAGTCTGGTGATGTAAGACATGGATTATTTTGCATTTTATTCCAAATATAAATAAAGTGTTAACAATTTTATTTTTAGTAACAATTTGAAATAAGATTAATTATGTAGTTATAAAACTTAGACATGTGAAAATTTTGGATGTTACATTATAGTATCAGAGCAATTAGGTCCAAGGTGATTTGTGGAGAGGGAGCCTATTATGCATTGTTTATCAGCGTCAAAATGTGAATTTGTTGGGCATTGATTGTTTGTTTTCCAGTTGTTGAGTTTCTATTAGGTAATCTTAGAATGCCTGGTAGATAGCATTATTCGTCTCAACATATTGTTGAAGATTACATAAAGTTTGCATGAGTTGTAGGTAAGTTTTATATTGTTAAAGTGTTGTTTTAGAATTTTTAAAGTTAGCAAAATAATTTGGAAACTTCATTTTCGAGGATTCAAATCTTAGTTGTTGGGGGAATGTACGAAATTCATAAATTAAAATAATTAGAAAAATAAATAAATGAGGTTTTATGTAAAAGATAAAATGATTTATTAGTTATATAATTCAAGATTTATTTTATTGGTTTGTTAATTTTTTAATTTATAAGAGTTATTTGATTTAAAGAATTTTCTTAGAAATGAGGTTTACTGAATAATTATTCAATTAAAGTGGTTAGAAAGAAACCAAACTAATGTTTAATGGATAAAAACGAATAGATAAGTTTATTTTTTGAAAATTAGAGTGGATGTAAGGTCCATTAAAAATCTTTTATTCGTTTTCTGCCTTAAAGTTAGGGGCTGCCCTTGTAAGTGGGCCTAAGACCGGCCCAACAGATAAGGTCACTAGGTCTGTCCTAAACCTAACACTTCTCCCCATTTTCAGAAAATTGTTGTCCTTGCCTTAGAGTCGCAGCCACCTTCTACCTCCGCTAGGGTTTGGTACCACCGTGAGCACGCAAGTTCAAACCAGTTCTCCTTTCCTACTTTCCAGCCCTGGTGTCGTCCCTCGAGTCACTGCGTTCCGTTGTTTGGGTCAAGATCGTGTGCAAGTCTTTTTCCAGTTAGGGAAGCTAAGACCTTGCTCATATGTCTCATTTTCTTCGTGGTTTGCTTGTCGTTTCGAGTTTGTATGGTTGGTATGATGGTATACTGGTTTTTGAATGCATGGATCTGTCGTTAAATATTTTGTTTGACTGATGTGAGGGACTGTTACAGAAAACAGTGGCGAGACCTGCTAATCTCGTCCAAGCGAGCCAGTCTCACCTAGGCGAGATGAGCAGGGACTCGCCAAAACACTATTGCGCGAGAGGTCGCCCAGGCGACCTGCTCATCTTTCTGAGCGAGCAAACATCTCGCCCAAGCGAGAGGGGTCTCGCCTAAGCGAGATTCCGCGTTGTCCTCTTGATGCTTTTTCGAGCCCTCGCCTAGGCGAAGGGGGCTCGCCTGAGCGAGCACGTCTCACCTGAGCGAGACCCTTCAACCTGAGCGAGGTGTTGGGCGAGGCAGTGTGAGATGAAATTGTTTTCTTGGCTTTGTATGGAAAATGCTTGCTTAGTTTTAAGTATTGTGCTGAACATGCGAGATGAATGAGTATGAATGAGTGGTGCAAGTCATGAATTGCGAATAATGGTTTTATATGAGTTTAGCATGATATTTTAATGAAATGGTTGACATCAAAGATGCATGACAATGAGATGAGTTGGAAATCCTTTATGCGTGAATGGTTTAAGACGAGTTGAAATGGGTTGGGCCTAGAACATGAAAGGCGTTGGCTTTAAAGGTTGGTACGATTAATGTATATCTATGCATGGTGAATATTCTTTGGCTGTGTGAATATGGTTGATCTGTGTCAGTGCATAATTCCTTGGAGTCTCTAGGTGAGACTTTCAGGGTCGCGCTTCAGTGGTCGGGACGTAATTCCATGACCCCTGTTAGTGGGTGTCCATGGTGGTGTCCCATCTGTATAACTAGGTAAGGATTCAAGGTAAGGATTGCATCCTGACAATCTAAGGAGTTAGTTAGTCTCACTTAGAGCGGACTGACTCCTGTGGTGAGAGAAGCAGGAGGCCTAAAATTCATTAAGGGCTAACCTTGTGGTGAGGGAAATTGATTCATTGAAACACTTGTAACACATAGCTCGGGATGAGCAGCTCGGGGGTGAGCAGAGGTATCCACCACAAGTGCAAGCGTCTGCTGAATCCGACCAAGTTATATGTATCTGGATGAGTCGAGTCATGTCGTAGTGTATTGCCTGAAAAGTCATAACATGCTTCGTTGATTTGAGTGAATATATTGTGTAATTATATCTGATTTGATGGATAAAATCTCTTGTGCTCTAGCTTACCCTACTTTTGTTGTTGTGTGTTCTGCTGTGTGGTACTCTCTTTTGCGATGATCATCAACTTGTTGGTGTGAGCAGAGGCGAGGAACACCCATGGACAACATGGAGGTGGTAATTCCGTTGCATAGTCTGCGTGGATTGGACCTTAGTTTCTTTTGAGCTTTTCTTTAGGACTATGGCCCATGTATTTGTTGTTCTTGGATTTATATACTTTTAGTCAAACCGTTATCATGTTTCTGTTGGCATCGTGGTGTGCCTAGTTTTGTAGGGGTGGTGTTAAGAACCCTAGGACTGCGTTGTCATACTATTTATGTGTGCCGTTTCTTTTAATTACGCGTATTAATTAAATGGGACGTTACAGTGGATATCAAATAAGATTTGGTAGAATTCTGCTTTGTAAATACAGTAAAATGTATAGTGGAATGGAAACAGAAGGGAGAGAAATCAGTGGAGAAGACAAAGCCTTTAAGAAGTAAAGGGAGTTAACTAGTCCTTTGTCTTACATGATTGGTTTTAGATATAAATTTGAGGATTTGATGTTCAATTTTTATGTTTGGGGCAACGACTAAGTTATAGGTTTGGCATCAGAAGCAAATGATGGAATTGTTTATATATATATATATATATATATATATATATATATATATATATATATATATATATATATATATATATAATATAATAATATATATATTATAGTATGATCCATTTGGAACATTAGAATTATTATAAGGAGTATTGGTTATAAAAGTTAAAATGTTTTTGGTGCTTAGTTTAGTAGTACAATGTTGTTACCTTTTATGTTACACGAAATGGCAACACAACCTTTGGGAATTGGTATTTTAATGTGTTAAAGCAAAAGAGATTTCGATGTGATGTTATATATATAATTGAGTGGTTGTGTATTTCTTTAAACTTATTTATGGTTTTGGTACTTTTTTAAAATAATTAATGTATATAAAAGTTAACTTGGTTTGGTAATTAGTAGCTTTGTTTTATTTATTGTGTGGTAGAATAATCATGGATTTTATTTATAGTTTTTGTAATTGTGATGATTAAATTGATATATGGTTTTTTAATGAGGTATTTCTTGAAAATTGAGAAAGACATGGTTTTAAAGTGAGGGGTGAGTTTTGTAGGATATTTGAACATGTTTTAAAATTGTGATTATGGAATGAAATTTTTGGTATGTTACGCATTACATAAGTACTTGGGAAAAATGGGTTAAATGGATGAGTTTGTGAATGGATGAATTTTCGAAAGTTTCTATGTGATTGCAAATATGTTCCATCATAGTCAGGGAGGCTGTTCGAAAATGCATTTTGTTCCATCATAGTCGAGGAGGTTACTCGGAACAACATTTTTTTCCACCATATCTAGGTGAGGTTAGTTGGGGAGGCTGCTTAGAAAAGCGTTATGATCCACCACAATCGACGAGGCTACATGGAATAGCGTTATGTTCCACCATAGCTGGGGAGGTTGATCCAAGGAGTGTTATGTTCTATTTGTTTGAGGAGGCTGCATGGAAGAGTGATGATTGTGTGCAATATTTGTTCTATGTATTTGATTTACTATCCTTCATTTTTAAATTCTAAAAGTTTGGATTTTGTTAAAAATAGTGAGTTTTTGGAACAAGTTTCATTTTCCTAGCTAGGTAAGATATGGTTTTTAAGTTTCTTTGTTGTGATTGGCCACTCTTCCATGGGAGTCTACTTGGTGAACTTCCAAACGTTTTACTTTTAACAAAGAGAAGGATTCATGAAAATGGTTATGTTTTAAGATTTTAAACAATTTGCAAATTATTTTCAAGATTAAGGTTTTATGTTGTCTTGTTAACTTACCTTTGCACGGTTTTTTTCCACCTACGATCATCATATTGTTAGATTATGAATTTTAAATAAAGAATCATGAAGAACATTAATCCCTTCCATATAATAAATTATTCCCCAAATATATTCAAAGCAGTTCCAATATCAAATACCTAAATAGCGAAAGCATACCTGATTAGTAGTTAGAAAGAATATAGACGAAAGCATGTGAGAGAGTATTCTTTCTGGTAGGTTTTTCTAGAACGCATATTACAAAATGTATTTTTACTTCGTCCCATAAAATTAACTAATGCGATATCAGTTTTATATCCTTACCAGTAGAGACCAGGGACCTCTCAACAAATTCCTGAATAATTAAGTCTATCACATACCGTTCATTGAATAATTCAACCCATCAGAGACCATTCATCATAAACCCAATATGTATTATCCATAAATTAATAACAATTATGCACTATAATTGATATTTACAAATAATATAATTTATTAATTAATGTTAATCCACAATAATAATAAAATAGAGAATAATAATTTTATATAATAAAATTATATAAAATACAACAATCTCCCACTTGGATAACATTAATAAATAAATTAATTATATCAATTACAACATAAGCACAAATACCAATTAAGAAATATAAGCATGAATCACAAAGATAATATCCGATAAGGATACGTACCATATGGTTAGATTTCAAAAATAATGTATAATAAATAAAATAAAAACAAACATAATAAATATGTGATCCCAAAATGGTTCAATTCAAACATTTTATATGTTAAAAGAGATGTAATGAAACAAATGTCATTTATAAATTTACATCTTATGAAAACCATAATAATATACAGGGTACATTTCAAACTCCCACTAATCTAGTACATGAAAAGACTTAACCACAATCATATGAGTTACATGATTTAAAAAAAAAAAAAACTCAAATAATTAAGCCTCTAGTTAGTGGATATGCTAACATACCTTATGTAGCAGTATGTTCAATCTGAGTATGAAAATCTAAAATTTTCTCTCTAACAAACATAAATTTTATATCAAGATGCTTTGAGCATTAGAACGTATGTTGTTTTGAGAGAAATGCAAGACAATAGTATTTCCACAATATATTACAAGCAACCTAGAAATACTTTCAACAATTTGAAAGCCAAAAATCAAATTTTAGGCCATACAGTTTGACAAGTTCTTTATAACAAGCAACATATTGCCTTCAAGAGTAGCTGTAAGAGTTTGTTTAACCCTCTTCCAAGAAATAGCTTCTCCTTCCATCATAAAACAAAAACCGGTAGTAGATTTTCGGTGGTCAGGGCAACCAGCAAAATCAAGATCAAAACAACCAATGACGTGATGTTAATGTTGATTAGACCTTTTATAGGTCAACATGTGAACCTTGGTTCCTACAAATATCTAAAGACCTTTTAACGGCTTTCCAATGACCTAAACTTGGGTTGCTCAAGTATTTCCCTAAAGCATTTACAACAAAAACAATATCAAGACGAATACAAACTTAAACATACATTAAACTATCAATAACGGAAGCAATTAAACTACCAATATCAGAAGCATATGGACTTTTCAGTTTCAATTTTATCATTGTATGTCATTTTGAGGACAATGAGATTTAGAGAGTTTGTCACCTTTTGAAGTGGTGCAAGCGAGAATGCATGTTAAGGACTTTATCAATGTATCCTCTCTAAGACAATCCAAGAATGTTATGTGACTTGCAACAAAAATCTGAATGCCTAGAATAACAAAGGCATAGGTCCATCTTATTAAAGTGGCTATTTAACATAAATTTTGTCTTAGTCAAAAGTTTAACCCTACTATTAGCAAGAAGAATATCATCAACCTATAAGACAATAATGATGAATTGACTCCTACTAGCCTTCAAGTAAATGCACTGATTTATGGTATTTTCCTTGAAACCAAACAAATGACCACCTAGTCAAATTTCAGATACCATTGTTTATAAGCTTGGCTCAGCCTATAAAAGACTTATTCAACCTATAAACCAAATGCTTTTTGTCTTTTCTAGCAAAGCCACCAAGTTGAACCATATAGACTTCTTCATGGTGTATTTCAACACCACTAGAACTCACTTTGTTTTAAGTATTCCAAAAATTTCTTACAAGAAGCTCTCTAGACAGTAGTGGACTCAGGAGTATGAGCTGGAGGCTTTTCTTCTCTCAAAGAAGAGTGCATGTCGATATTTGTCATATATAAGTCCAAAGATTCTTTCTAGTCCTCAAAATTTGTCTTCTTTAATGTTTTGACCGAAGTCAATTACATGGGCATAAAAGCGGATATTAAAACGACAAAGAAACATTTAATATGCACAATTACCAGTTTTTGTACCCGTGCAATGCACGGGACTATTTAAAATGTATATTTTTTTGTTATTATAAATAACAATAATACTAAGGTAAGAAAATTGTGTAATAACATAATATTTGAACATATAGAACTTTAATATTTTGATTATATTTAATATTATCACATTTAAATACTATGTGATAATTCTTTTTCGAAGTAATTAGAAATACTAAAGTTTTTCTATCCATCTTCGATCTTGGTATTTTTGGTTCAAGAATTTATAAGCAAACTTTTACATTTGATTGGTCCACATGTATGTTATGAATAAAAATATATTGGGAATTTTCCTAAACAAACTTGTTTTTTAAAATGTAATAACAATAAAATTTAAATATAAGAAAAAAATAAAATATGAATACAAATAAATATAACTGATAAAATATTAAAGGAATAAATAAACCAACGTAGAAGCTCGAATTGAATTTCTAAAAGAATATCATAAACAATAAGATTTTTAAAACAATAATTTATTATTTAAAGATTTTAGTTATGTCCAAAAAGCAACATATTTAAAATTTTTTTAGTTAAATATGTTTTTGGTTCTTTAACTTTTGGTGAAAATTAGAATTAATTCATCTTCAAAACTTTAACTTAAAAGTCCTCAAATTTTAGAAATGTTTGAATTTAGTCCTTTTAACCAAAATTTGTTAAATTTATTTGACATTTCAAATGTTTTTATTGGTAGCATTTGAGTTGTTAACACCGTTTCACACATTTCGGTTTCAATGTTAGTTAAAAAAATATCATAAAACTCGTTTGAAACGTAAAATAAACTTAACAAAATTTGATTAAAAGGACTAAATTCACATACATCTAAAGTTGGAAGACCAAATTGGACTAAAGTTTCAAAAAAAAAAATTATTTTTATTAAAAATTAAGAAATAAAAAATATATTTAATCTAATTATTTTTAGAAACCCTAATATAAGAAAATTAAGTTTTTCATAAAAGAATTAGAAATAAGATAAGAATTCTAAATTTTATAAAGATTTATTTTATGTACAAAAATATACATATGAAGTCATAAAAAAATAACTACTAATGTATTTTTCAAATCCTAACCTAATGTATATTTAATCTTTTGCTAAACTTTTCTCTGTTAGACCGAGATGTAAATAACTTTATTTAAATATTTTGAAGCACAAATACTGACCATGACATATGTAAAAATATTAGTATATTTATTTTAATTATTTTGATTATGTTAAAAACAAATAAAAAAACAAAACAGTTATGAGCTAAAAAACAAAATGGTTATGAGCTGTTTCTCGGTTAAACATTGTCAGGCAGGAATTTTTCATGATTTGTAGTTCTACTCATGACATTTTTATCATCATTTAAGATGAGTATCCTTGATTCATTCTTGATTAGGGTATATACAAATATACATCTAAAAATATCGGACGAAGAAGATAAAATATAATTATATTTTATTAAAAATTGAATAATTTTATTAGGGGTAGATTTCATTGTATCAAAATAAATAAAAATAAATAAAAATAAAGACATTACATACAAAATTAGTACCATTCTACATTTTACATTAACATTGAAAAAAAATATATATATATATATATATATATATATATATATATATATATATATATATTTTAGTTAATAGCAATAAAAAATACTAATAGCAATAGAAAATACTACTGTAAATATAAACAATATATTGTGATGTTAATTTAATTGACCATTTTATTAATTAAATTTTAAATATTTTAAATATATTATTTATCTATATATTGTATTCATATACAATTATATTGAAAATTAATGATTTTAATTATGTAATAAATGACAATAAAAATATTGTATTTATGAATTTTATTAAATCTAGTTTTAGTTTTATATTTTTATCCAATATTTTTGTGTGAAAAAAGTGAGAGTTCATTTCTGTACATTTTACTGTAAAAGAAAAAGAGAGAAGTTTTTTTTAAACTATTGTAAGATAATAATATTTTTAATGCATAAAATTAAGTGAAATATAAATCTTCATATAATTTTATACATTCTTAGACATATTATTATATTAAAATAATACATTTGATAGTAATGATAAATTGTTATTTTTACATATAACAAAATATAATTACTCTTCCACAATTTATTTTTATTGCTTTCTCAATTTTATTACAAAAATAATAACAAATGTTACTCTCTATATTTTTTATCAATACCTATATTTTCTGTGTTGTGTGAAAAAATCTCTCTTTTATGAAGTGGAAAAAAGATAAAACGAGCTTGAAAGACAAACATGAGCGTGAGAGACAATCAGATCCTGAGACTTTTTTTTGTCTAACTTTTAGCATAATATAAGATATTGACTGTATGCCGAGGTTGAGAGAAAAATGGGGAGAGAATCTAGATTGTGGGAGTATAAGGAGGATGCAATTGAGTAACGGTAACATATAAATACTTATTTTGAAATTTCCTTACTTTTTCTAATTTTAATTTTACTTCTTTTACTAAAAACTATATATATATATATATATCTTTTTATTATTTTTTTATTTTTATTACTTTGTTTTATTAGCCTAATATATATTTTTTTAAACAATATGTTATAGCTTTTTACTGTTATCCTTTTTTTTCATTTTTTTATAAATTCAAATATATTTTATAAAACTATTTTGATTATTTAAAAACTAGTTTTCTATTTTCAATTTATTATTATTTTTTTATTATAAAAATTTTATTTTAATTCTTATTCTTAATCATTATTTTCTGTTTTTCACTATAAAAGTCATTTATCTTTTTTTTGTCTATTTTGTTTACTTTTCTATTAAAAAAGGTTTAGTTATGTTATATTATATATTTAAATTAGTCGTATAGGAAATAAGAAAAATAAGATTATTATTACTAAAAAAAAATTATTTTATTTCATTTATTATTTAGTCACTCGGACGAAATTGAGTGTTGACACAATATAAATAATCATATTATATGTAAAATATTCATTTTGCATTTTACTAATGTGCACATATCAATTCAAAATTCATTACAAACTTTCATTTCATCATTGTTATGCTTATGCGATGAGCAACCTTATTTGTCTTGTTCTCATCTTCTCTTCTTTTTTATCAATTTTAAAAAATGAATTTATTCTTTTATTTTTTATCAATATATCTATCTATAAAACAAGTTTAAGACCAATTTTTTATTATTATAATATAATCAAAAATTGAGAGACATAAGTCCTAAAAAAAGTTTGATAATCGAGTTACAATTAAAAATCCTCTATAAAAGATCACATAATACATTACTTGCTCTTCTATATTCATAAAAAATGAATATACAAAAGAGTAATAAGATAAAAAAAAAAAAACAGGACTAAATATTAAACAATTATTGCACTACTAAGTGAGACAAGATAAACTTTTTTTCTTTAAGAATGAGAGAAGATATAAAAAAAAATGAGGGCAGAAATAATGAATTTCTGTTTAACCTTTGTTTTAGTTAATAACAAAGAAATCAGGTAAGGATGAGAGATAAGTATAACACGTAAAAAAACTTAAAAACAGCGTGAAAAGAAAATAAAAATGATCTTAACAATTTTATTTTATTATATTCAATTTTATATTGTACTATTTATTAACATTAAATATTATATTTTATAAAAAAAATAAAAAAATATCTAATTTAATTTTTATTAATTTTAGATATATTATTATCTAATTTAAAGTGATAATTATAATTTAAACAATTTTAAAATATATATAATTTAAAAGTTTTAAATATATATAATTTTAAAAAAAATTAAAAAAGTTTAGGGACCGTGCCCTCCTCCCTCCCATCGGGGGACCGTGCCCCCCCTCCCCGTCAGGGGACCGTGCCCCGCCTCCCTATCGTGGCTCTGTCACTGTAGAAAAGAACAATCTCCACTGTCCTAATAACATGATATGTCGTGAGTAAGACAACAATGTACAACCTAACTTTTGGGTAGAAATATTTTATTGTATATTATATCTGGTGACGGGTGAATGCTTGTACATCAAAATGAAATTTGAGCCAAAACGAACTAAATTAAGAAATGAAAAAACAACTATTGACTATCTATACGAACAAAATACCAAATTTTTTTTTGGCCCACAGAAGCTTAACTAGTGCCGGAGCCACGATGGGGCAGGGCACGGTCCCTAAACTTTTTTAACTTTTTTAAAATTATACATATTTAAAATTTTTAAATTATATTTGTTTTTAAATTTTTTAAATTATAATTATCACTTTAAATTAGATAATAGTACACCAAAAATTAATAAAAATGAAATTAGCTATTTTTTATTTCTTTTATAAAGTATAATATTTAATGTTAATAAATAGCACAATATAAAATTGAATATAATAAAATAAAATTGTTAAGATAATTTTTATTTTTTTTATATTATTTTTTTAGTTTTTTTACGTGTTCTACTCATCTCTCATCCTTACCTGATTTCTTTGTTATTAAATATAAAAAAGGTTAAACGGAAACTAATTATTTCTGCCCTCATTTTTTTTATATCTTCTCTCATTCTTAAAGAAAAAAAAAATTATCTTGTCTCACTTGGTAGTGCAATAATTGTTTAATATTTAGTCCTGTTTTTTTTTTTATCTCATTACTCTTTTGTATATTCATTTATTATAAATATAGAAGAACATCTAATGTATTATGTGATTTTTATAGAGGACTTTTAATTGTAACTCGATTATCATATTTTTTTAGTAATTATGTCTCTTAATTTTTGATTATGTTATAATAATAAAATATTTAGTCTTAAACTTGTTTTATAGATAGGTATATTGATAAAAAATAAAAGAATAAATTCATATTTTAAAATTGATAAAAAAGAAGGAAAGATGAGAACAAGACAATAGGGTTACTCATCGCATAAGCATAACAATGATGAAATGAAAGTTTGTGATGACTTTTGAATTGATATGTGCACATTAGTAAAATGGAAAATGAATATTTTACATATAATATGATTATTTACATTGAACAAAAAATAGTTGAAAAATTTAGTAATGATTCAATTATTTCATAAGTTCAAGAATATGAAAAAATGAATGACAATCATTTAGATATGTGTATTTTCTGTTATTGTTATAACTATATTAAATTATGTATTAATTTTAAGTGAATGAGTGACAAAAATGTTAAATATATAAATTTTAATTATATTATTTTGGCTCCCCAGAAATCTTATTCAAGATCCGCCATTAAGCTCAACATAAAATAGATCTTGATTTTCTATGTCTCGCGATTCACATCAATCCTTTATGTGTTGTAGTTTGAACAAAGTGGATATTTAATTTTCTTCAAAATCGATGAAGAAAAATCTCTTTTCTAAAAGTGGATATTTAATTTTCTTCAAAAAAATATCAAGATACATTTCAAAGTAGTATTTCTCAAACAACATATCAAATATGATTAATTAAAAAAATAATAATAAAATATTTATGATTCCTGTATAGCTAATAGTCTCACATTGCTTAAGAGGTGAAGTCTCACATTTCTCATGTACTATATGTTCACAAAAGTTGATAATAAGACGATCTCTAGAAAATTAGAAATGAGTCAATCTCATTTTCAGAACGAATACATGGTGATATTTGTGATTCAATACACCCACCATGTGGATCATTTATATATTTCATGATTTTAATTCATGCATCTACTAGATGGTCACATATTTGATTATTATCAACTCGCAATCAAGTATTTACAAAGTTATTAGTACAATTAAGAGCTCACCTCCCAAATTATCCGATTAAGAAAATCTGTTTTGATAATACTGGTGAAATTACATTTCATGATTTTCATAAGTACTGTGTATCAATTGGAGTTGAAGTTGAGCCTCTAGTAGCACATGTTCATACTCAAAAGACTTGCAAAATCATTACTAAAATGTCTAAAATTGGTTGCAAGACCATTACTTATGAGAGCTAATCTTCTAATGGCTACTTATGCAATTTTGCATGTTGCATTATTGATTCGCATCAAACCAACAAGTTATCACAAATACTCTATTATGTAGTTGGTTTTTGGTCAATGACTTAATATTCTCATGTAAGAATTTTTTAAGTGTGGTGTATATGTTTTCCCCACCAAAAGAACTATGATGGGTCCTCAGAGACAATTGAGAATATATTTTGGATATGATTCTCCCTCAATTATGAAATATCTTGAACTACCCACAAGAAACTTATTACAGTTCAACTTTTCGACTATCACTTTGATGAATAAGTTTTTCCAACATTAGGGGGAGAAAGAAAACAATTGGAAAAAGATATTGGTTGGAATGAATTATCGTTATCTCATCTTGATCCTCGTACAAAAGAATGTGAACATGTGTCATAGTTTTGAATTGCTTTATTAGTTCGTGTTGTAATTTTTTTTTTGAGCTCACCCTATTTGTGTGTGTTTGGCGATGATCATGTAACTTGTTACATGGGAGCAAATATTTATGCAGGTGAGCACGTGGTTGCTTAGACTTAGAGTGAGGGCAACCAGGGGTTTTACTTAGAGATGCTTTATGATGTTTATAGACTATTTTGTAATGGATATTATAAATAGTTTATATTTGTAATAAGTGAACGTCGTGTGGATTTTATAGATGGCGCGTTGAAATAAAGTTTTAAATTTCCCATGTTTTTGGGAAAGAACTTTAATAATAACTGCAAATTATTATTATTTTTTCTTATTTTAATTTTAAATAAGTATTTTCCGGCGAAGACGTTACAAAAATTCTAAGCGCAACAACGTTCAACCTCAATGTTGCCATCAATAACAAACCATTCCAAATCGCAAACCACTGTGCTTTACCGCGAGCAGCGATAATGATGCCACCAACACCTGTTTCTCGACAACAACAACCAACAATTGTAGCAACCAATGGTGCAACGCACCTGCACTTCGTCGACAACAACCACGCCCAAATTTCGTTGGAGAAGAATGTGAACAAAAACCATAATGGAGGAGCTAATCCAGGAGAGAGAAAACTACCATGTGTCAATCCCTAATTGGACAGTCAAATGGTCAAATATCTAAATTATGCTTAAAGTTGCTTCAAATATTCAAATCTGATCAAAGTTTGGTTAAACAAGAGGGTTTACAGTACAAATATTTATATATTTGGATATTTCGTAGCAAATTTTGACTACAGTTGTACATGAGTGATTTAAAAAATTAATGTAAATATTATTTGGTAATAATTATCATATATCTTTAAATAATTTATTTATTTAATTATATCATAAATTTTCAACCAACTACATTTATCATAAATTAATTATTTTTATTTTAAAAGATATTTGAGAGATTTTAGCAAAATAAAAATTCAATCCAAGTCTTATATAAAGAGACCAATGGGAGGCAGATAAAGAAAGCTCGAAACTTCGAAGTTCAGGAACCCTTATGGGGGCCTAATTTTGTCCTCTTTCTCCACATCCTCTTTTATTTTTATTTTATTTTGCATTCCATGGAGTGATAAATGTAAGACCCGGAAATATTAGAATAAAGAGAAACAATGAAAAAAATTAATGGTTTGATTAAGATTGTTGATTTTATTTAAATTAGTTATTTAATTGAATTATGAAATATGGGGAGAAGACAAAGCCTTTAAGAAGTAAAGGGAGTTAGTAAAGGGAGTTAACTAGTCCTTTGTCTTACATGATTGGTTTTAGATATAAATATGAGGATTTGATGTTCAATTTTTACGTTTGGGGCAACAACTAAGTTATAGGTTTGGTAGAAGCAAATGATGGAATTGTTTATATATATATATATATATATATATATATATATATATATATATATATATATAATGTAATAACGTATATATTAAAGTATGATCCATTTGGAACATTAGAATTATTATAAGGGGTATTGGTTATAAAAGTTAAAATGTTTTTGGTGCTTAGTTTAGTAGTACAATGTTGTTACCTTTTATGTTACACGAAATGGCAACATAGCCTTTGGGAATTGGTATTTTAATGTGGTTGTGTATTTCTTTAAACTTATTTATGGTTTTGGTACTTTTTTAAAATAATTAATGTATATAAAAGTTAACTTGGTTTGGGAATTAGTAGCTTTGTTTTATTTATTGTGTGGTAGAATAATCATGGATTTTATTTATAGTTTTTGTAATTGTGATGATTAAATTGATATATGGTTTTTTAATGAGGTATTTCTTGAAAATTGAGAAAGACATGGCTTTAAAGTGAGGGGTGAGTTTTGTAGGATATTTGGACATGTTTTAAAATTTTGATTATGGAATGAAATTTTTGGTATGTTACGCATTACATAAGTACTTGGGAAAAATGGGTTAAATGGATGAGTTTGTGAATGGATGAATTTTCAAAAGTTTCTATGTGATTGCAAATATGTTCCATGGTTGCTCGAAAATGCATTTTGTTCCATCATAGTCGAGGAGGTTACTCGGAACAACATTTTTTTCCACCATATCCAGGTGAGGTTAGTTGGGGAGGCCGCTTAGAAAAGCGTTATGATCCACCACACCCGACGAGGCTACATGGAAGAGCGTTATGTTCCACCATAGCTGGGGAGGTTGATCCAAGGAGTGCTATGTTCTATTTGCTTGAGGAGGCTGCATGGAAGAGTGATGATTGTGTGCAATATTTGTTCTATGTATTTGATTTACTATCCTTCATTTTTAAATTCTAAAAATTTGGATTTTGTTAAAAATAGTGAGTTTTTGGAACAAGTTTCATTTTCCTAGCTAGGAAAGATAAGGTTTTTAAGTTTTTTTGTTGTGATTGACCACTCTTCCATGGAAGTCTACTTGGTGAACTTCCAAATGTTTTACTTTTAACAAAGAGAAGGATTCATGAAAATGGTTATGTTTTAAGATTTTAAACAATTTGCAAATTATTTTCAAGATTAAGGTTTTATGTTGTCTTGTTAACTTACCTTTGCACTATTTTTTTCCACCTACGATGATCGCATTGTTAGATTATGAATTTTAAATAAAGAATCATGAAGAACATTAATCCCTTCCATATAATAAATTATTCCCCAAATATATTCAAAGCAGTTCCAATATCAAATACCTAAATAGTGAAAACATACTTGATTAGTAGTTAGGAACAATATAGATGAAAGCATGTGAGAGAGTATGCTTTCTGGTAGGTTTTTCTAGAACGCATATTACAAAATGTATTTTTACGTCGTCCCATAAAATTAACTAATGCGATATTAGTTTTATATCCTTACCAGTAGAGACAAGGGACCTCTCAACAAGTTCCTGAATAATTAAGTCTATCACATACCCTTCATTGAACAATTTAACCCATCAGAGACCATTCATCAGAAACCCAATATGTATTATCCATAAATTAATAAAAATTGTGCAATATAATTGATATTTACAAATAATATAGTTTATTATTTAATGTTAATCCACAATAATAATAAAATAGAGAATAATAATTTTATATAATAAAATTATATAAAATACAACAATCTCCAACTTGGATAACATTAATAAATTAATTAATTATATCAATTACAACATAAGCACAAATACCAATTAAGAAATATAACCATGAATCACAAGATAATATCCGATAAGGATACATACCATATGGTTAGATTTCAAAAATAATGTATAATAAATAAAATAAAAACAAACGTAATAAATATGTGATCCCAAAATGGTTCAAACATTTTATATGTTAAAAGAGATGTAATGAAACAAGCGTCATTTATAAATTTACATCTTATGAAAATCATAATAATATAAAGGGTACATTTCAGACTCCCACTAATCCAGTACATAAAAAGACTTAACCACAACCATATGAGTTACATGATTTACAAAAAAAAACTCCAATAGTTAAGCCTCTAGTTAGTAGATCTGCTAACATATCTTATGTAGCAATATGTTCAATCTGAGTATGAAAATATAAATTTTTTTCTCTAACAAACATAAGTTTTATATCAAGATGCTTTGAGCATTAGAACCTATGTTGTTTTGAGAGAAATGCAAGGCAATAGTATTTCCACAATATATTACAAGCAACCTAGAAATACTTTAAACAATTTGAAAGCCAAAAATCAAATTTTAGGTCATACAATTTGACAAGTTCTTTATAACAAGCAACATACTGCCTTTCGGAGTAATTGTAAGAGTTTGTTTAACCCTCTTCCATGAAATAGCTTCTCCTTCCATCATAAAACAAAAACTGGTAGTAGATTTTCGGTCGTTAGGGCAACCAGCAAAATCAAGATCAAAACAACCAATAACGTGATGTTAAAGTTGATCAGACTTTTTATAGGTCAACATGTGATCATTGGTTCCCTGCAAATATCTAAAGACCTTTTAACGGCTTTCCAATGACCCAAACTTGGGTCGCTCGAGTATCTCCCTAAAGCATTTACAACAAAAACAATATCAAGATGAATACAAACTTAAGCATACATTAAACTATCAATAACAGAAGCAATTAAACTACCAATATCAGAAGCATATGGACTTTTTCGTATCAATTTTATCATTGTATGTCATTTTGAGGACATTGAGATTTAGAGAGTTTGTCACCTTTTGAAGTGGTGCAAGCAAGAATGCATGTTAACCCTTAAGGACTTTATCAATGTATCCTCTCTAAAACAATCCAAGAATGTTGTGTGACCTGTAACAAAAATCTGAATGCCTAGAACAACAAAGGCATAGGTCCATCATATCAAAGTGGCTATTTAACATAAATTTTGTCTTAGTCAAAAGTTTAACCCTACTATTAGCAAGAAGAATATCATCAACATATAAGACAATAATGATGAATTGAATCCCACTAGCCTTCAAGTAAATGCACTGATTTATGGTATTTTCCTTGAAACCAAACAAATGAGCACCTAGTCAAATGCAAATACCATTGTTAATAAGCTTGGCTCAGCCTTTAAAAGACTTATTCAACCTATAAACCAAATGCTTTTTGCCTTTTCTAGCAATGCCACCAAGTTGAACCATATAGACTTCTTCATGGTGTATTTCAACACCACCAGGACACACTTTGCTTTGAGTGTTCCAACAATTTCTTACAAGAAGCTCTTTAGACAGTAGTGGACTCAAGAGTATGAGCTGGAGGCTTTTCTTCTCTCAAAGAAGAGTCCATGTCGATATTTGTCAGATATAAGTCCAAAGATTCTTTCCAGTCCTCAAAATTTGTCTTCTTTAAAGTTTTGACCGAAGTCAATTACATGGGCAAAGAAGCGGATATTAAAACGACAAAGAAACATGTAATATGCACAATTACTAGTTTTTGTACCCGTGCAATGCACGAGACTATTTAAAATGTATATTTTTTTGTTATTATAAATAACAATAATACTAAAGGTAAGAAAATTGTGCAATAACATAATATTTGAACATATAGAACTTTAATATTTTGATTATATTTAATATTATCACATTTAAATACTATTTGATAATTTTTTCTTCGAAGTAATTAGAAATACTAAAGTTTTTCTATCCATCTTCGATCTTGGTATTTTTTGTTCAAAAATTTATAAGCAAACTTTTACATTTGATTGGTCCACATGTATGTTATGAATAAAAATATATTGGGAATTTTCCTAAACAAACTTGTTTTTTAAAATGTAATAACAGTAAAATTTAAATATAAGAAAAAAATTAAAACATGAATACAAATAAATATAACTGATAAAATATTAAAGAAAAAATAAACCAATGCAGAAGCTCGAATTGAATTTCTAAAAGAATATCATAAAGAATAAGATTTTTAAAACAATAATTTATTACTTAAAGATTTTAGTTATGTCCAAAAAGCAACATATTTGAATTTTTTTTAGTTAAATATATTTTTGGTTCTTTAATAATTATATTCGGTTTCTAAAGCATATAGTCTAAAAAACATGAGAAAGGGAACTTCTTCATTCACTAACAAAATCTATTGAACTAAAAAAAGTGAATGAATTTTTATAATTATTAAAGAATTAAAACAATTACAATTAAAAAAAATAACCTACGTCTCTAAATAAAATTTTAAACTACTATGTCCTCTAAAGATACCAAATGCTACATTTTCTTATGATACAATATGTTAAATTCAATGTGAATATTCAAAATGGCTCAAACATGGTAAAAGAAAAAGTTAGACCCATGCTTGTCTGCCCTAAAATCCCTTTACTATGTTTCTTCATTTATAAATTTAATAATGATATTTACTTTCACCCATCAGATTCATTCACATGATTTGGAACTTTCAGGAACATAACTTGATTAGATCTATAATATAAGAGATTTCAAGTTGTTAAAAATTAAAAATTTGAAGTAGAAAGCATAGTAAAACAATTGAATCATCCCACCAAACACTTCACAACGTATTTATACAGTAAAAACATATAAAAGATTACATTTGGAGAATGAAATTGAACAATTGGGGGTTATAAGGGTAGTCGTTATCACAAAACATGTTTAATTGATAGATTCTTCCTTTGTTGCTTATATTTTTTTCCAAATTAATACAGAAAAAATTATGAAAAATTGAATTATGGGATCAGTGTTATAAAACTATGTTGAACCATTCAGTTGAAATTGTTCAATCCAAGACTGGATTATAGCATGTCCATACCATTTGTTGGATCAAAAATGTTATGAAACAATTATAACTGGGGTATAATAGTCAAGATGAATTCAATAATGATTTAATGTAAGATCAATTGTGATAATCTATTGGTTGAATTATCTGAAAGTCTTTCTGCCTTGATTCCATAATCTGAATTCGATGAATTGAGGAATCATAACATTTGGGTTGATTCTGCGCACCAAAACTGGAAAGGATAACACTAATAATAAAACCTTATCCCACTGGGTAAAATTAGTTATATAGATTACATAATCAAATCAGTTCCATAAAAAATAAAGACTCTTGTATAAATATCAAACATGGATCATTCATCATTCACAAAGAACATGAATAGTGTATAAATAATTTAAAAAACCAAGGATCATGTTAGATTAAATTATATTTCAAATGTCTAACTAAGTAGAACTATATTAGATTAAGTTTCAATGTCTTCTTCTACATTTAAATTTGGTGAAAAAATTTAGCACTTTGTTAAAAAAATAAAGATGTCAATGATTTATTAAACATATTTGTAATATTTGAAGAACTTGGTATATTAATACTTCGGGAACAAATTTGTGGAGAATCAACCAACTTCTTCTTCTTCCTCCATCTTTTGATTCATTTTTTCCATTGTCTTCAAAGACATATGCATTTTAATTTTGAGACCATTCAAAATAAATCAACAGAGTAAACATGATTATACCTCTAGTTTGAAGCTTTTGAAGAAGTTGATTTAGAACTATATTTGTTTCTGTATTGTTTTTATTCATATTTATGTTTTTTGCTCTAAAGAACAAATATCACAATGTTATAAAAGTATACATGATGAGATACCACAAATAACGTTGAGATAGATCATTGTTACTCTTATTGTCCAACTTTTCAGTAGGAATCATCATTCTGGTATTTTTTTCTTCTTTACAATTACTTTCATCCATAACACAATGGCGCTTGATAGAATGTCAATATCAAAGATATACAATAATGTTTTCTGAGTAGAAAATTGGAAGAATTTACTTTTGTGTACATTTTCCAGTAGTATTTGTTGACTATGACATTTTCATTTTTTTTAAAGAACACTTATGTATTCTTATTTTCAAATATTTATGATATGAATATTTAATTGTTTTTTTTTATTAAATTTGAAGGTTATTGCACTACAATGTAGAATCATAAATAATGAACACCATCATTTTTCAAAATATATACCCAAATGAAAAGTCATACTTCCATTTGTTGTTTTGTAGGTAAATGAGTGGTTTCTTTGATGCAAAAGACTACAATTCCTATTTTTCTGTTCAATATATTATACACTAAAAGTATAATTTCGTTCCAAAAAGCACATGAAAAGAATGAATTATTTTAAAACTATTTGACAGACAATATTTTCGATGAAAAAATTGACCATATATTGTATATGAAAAATTACAAAATATGACTACAGCAACCTCACATTATATATAAAGAACTTTTTCCCATTTCATATATGAATTTTAGTTATTTTTCAACACAACAGATGAACAAATTTTAAACAACAGTAACTAATACATTAGTTATAACAAAAAATTAAATATAGTATCTTTAATTCAAATGAATTAGTATAAATTAAAATACAATAGGTTTAACTAAAATTAAAATTGATGTTGAATGATAGTTAACTAAACGTGATTTCAGTTAATCTTATCATATAAATATCTTAATATATATTTTCAAAAGTCATTTTTATATTTCAATTAAATAAAAATACCTTAATATATATTTTTAAAAATCACTTTTATATTTCAGTTAAATAAAAGTCAATGTTATAAAAAGTTTAAGAGTTATCAAAGTAAATGACATATTCAATAGATATCAAAATCAATTCAATAGGATGTCAAAACTTTTATAAAGAATTATAAACAAAATTATTTATCACTGAATATTCAATAAGATGTCAAAATCAATTTTTCAAACAAACGTGTTATATTTGAATACATAAAACAATATAAAATAAGTAATCCAACACAATACATACATAATTATATAAAGTAAATATCATCATAATTGTTTCATATCAATTGTCAAACATAAGCTTCCCATATTTGGTCTTCCAAAATATTATAATATTGTCTAAGGTAGGATGACCACAATTTGGTAAACATTTCACATATAAGGTAAACATATTGTTGATTCTGTTGTCATGTCTACTTCAAAGAATACTAGTCACCTTCGGCAAATATGTTCTTAAAAACAAAGTCCTTCCACCCTCTAGCAATATTGTATTAGAATAATCATAATAAATAGTATTTAATTGTTATTTATTTATTTAATATTATTTGACTTTATAAAATTTCACCGACATCTCATTCAAAGGTAAAAATTGAACAATAAAATGTCAATTCCCAAACCAAATAGATACTTTGCATAAAAATAATGTAAATCAAAATGAACATAAATAAATATGTTTGAATAAACTACTCATAATGAACACAGTTTTGAATCCTTTAAAATCCAAATAAAGTTTTCAATTTGTATCTCATTTTAATTAAATTAATTTGATAGAAGTTTAAACTTTATGAATATGAATTATATATTTAAGATCTTACTACATGTGATCAATATCTAATGAATAACTTCAGGCCACAAATGAAAAGGCTTATGAGCAATATAATTTTTTTGACACATGGCTCATTCACACAAATACCAAGTCAACTATCCAGGACATAACTCTTCACTCATATACGATGTAATTCCAGAAAACATCATTGTCTCGTTATAGCCGGTTGAATTCAAAGAGAAACAACAAGAAATATATGGGTGTGTAGGCAGTAATTTTTGGAGAAAATTTATATGAACTTTGAGAGAGAAACAAATTTCAATTTTGCATGTAAGTATAGAACTTTGTCTATTTAAACAATAAATGTTTTAACAAAATATAATTAAATAAATTTTTATTTAAATAATAATATTAAAAAAGATAATAATATTATTAATAGTAGCAATATTTATTGTTAATTATCGATAATAAACAATGATATTAACGATAAATAATATTATTAATTCATGGTATTAATAATACTAATTAATACTTTTAATAATCTTAATTAAATATTTAATAAAATTAATAATTAGAGAAAAAAAGTTTAGACAATTATTAATGTTGACTAAAATTATAATATTATAATTATAATAGTATTCATAATTATATTGGTTGTAGATAAAATTTTTGGAAATTTGATGTTTTATATTTTTTGTTTAATATTATGCATTCAAATGGTGTTGTCAAAAGAAAGAAAAAAAAAACAATTTTTCAATTTCTTAACACTACTGTAAGATGTCTTCCAAAATTACTGCAAGATACTTTTCGATGCTTGTTCCAACAATTACCTCTTAAAAGATGAAGAAACTTTTTCATCTTTCAAGATTCTTTTATCATCAAAGTTCAGAACCATAATTATAAGCAAAGTAATGAAAAAACCATGTCCTTCCAACACGTCTTTTTTATTCATTATGACAAATGAAATCTTTGTATAATAACTTAATTTATTGTATATATTTATTGTCATTGAAAAAGCTTTAATTTTGATATATATATATATATATATATATATATATATATATATATATATTATCATCTTGAATTTCAAATTTAAATGACCACATTTCAATACATTTTTATACTATTTTGCAATTTCAAATTAAAATTTTGTTATCATATATTTTCAATTTCAACTTTTTTGTGTTATTGGCAATGTGAATCTTATTTCGAAAAATATTAAAATTCCATATATTACTTATCTTTGTACGATGTAAATTTCAAATTGAATGGATTAATTACAATTTTTGCACCTAACGTTTTTGCAATTTTAGAATGGGTATGTTGTTAATAAAATAACAGCTACATCTATTGTTTTATTTGTATTAGTACATCAATAATGTACATCACTCCTCCTCAAAGCTGAAAAATATTTTGGTTTGATACATCAATGCAAAGTAGGAAAGTTGATATTAACATTTCAACAAAAAATAATAGAGATTTTATTTATTTCTTGTTAAACCTCAACATCGCAAAGAATAAATAACTCATAAGCTTTCTTGAGAAATTTGATTTCTCCTCTTTGCTGATAGTAAACTTATATAAAGTCGATTGAACTTAACAACTTCCACCACAAAGACATTAAATAAACCAACACCACTAAATAAATGATAAGTAACATAAAATGAAATATTGTTGTTACCTAATATGTTCACTTTTATTATTGTATTTCATCAATCAATATCATTCATATTTGTAAAACTTAATGACACTAAAACTAAAACCACATTAAATATGTTAAAGGAAGAATAACAAACAAAATATTTGTAATTTTAATGGCATTGGTGTAGTTGGCAACATAGGTATGAATGTTATGCAGATAAAATGAAAAGACAACAAAATCACATAAAATAGGAAGCCCAACATAGGCGTAACAAAATCAACCTCTGTCGCCTCAAACCCTACTATTTCTTTATCATTTCTTCTTCGAATCCTACTCTCCATAAACCCTACCATTTGTTTCTCATTTCTTCTTCGAATCCTACTCTCTATTTTCATCTCTTCACTTTTCATCTCTCAAATACCCAACTCAAACCTTTTTCAATTTTAAACCCTAAATGTTTTTTTCTATCATTTCAGTGATTGTTCTCACAATTTCTTTTCACCATTGGCTTATTTGACCACTACTTGGTAAGGTTATGGTTTTTTTTTTGTAGATGATTATTTTTATGTAATTTCCAACTTTGTCTTTGTTTATTTTCGAGGTCTTTGACCACTACTTCGTAAGATTTTGATTTTTTTTTTGTGTAGATGATTATTTTTATGTATTTTCCAACTTCATTTTTGTTTATTTTTTGGTTATTCTAACACTACTTGGTCTGGTTTTGTTTTTCTTTTGTTTCTGTATTGTTTTTTGGGTTATGCCTTCACTAACAAAGAAGACTGGAGAAGTCTTCAAGTCCAAAGATCAGGTTTTGGTTATGCCTTCATCGTTTCCTACTTTTATGTTTTTTTTGTTCTTGAGTTACGTTGTTCGTTTTTGGTGCCTAGATGCCTTCATTGAACATCACGCTATCAACCAGAGTGACAAAGAGCTATCAAAGAGCTTTGAAATCCAAAATCAAGACTGAAAAAGATAAATATCTTTAAAAGGTTTGATTTTTAAAAGGTTTAACGTTTAAAACAGAAAGATGAAGATCAGTTCTCTGTTTTTGCAAAAGGTTTAATTTTTATTATTCTTTGTTTTTTCAAAAGGTTTAATTTTTATTATTCTCTGTCTTCTCCTTCCTCTCTTCTCTCTTTCATTTTATTTTCCTTTTTTTATTGCATAATATGTCTTTATTTTTTTTGAATATTTTCATTTTCATTTAATTCATTGTGATTTGTTCCGGATATATGTGACTTATTTGTTCATGACATCTTAGGATATATGTGATTTTTAATTTTAGATCATTTTAACTTTACTTTTGTTTTTGATGTTTATAAAATTTTCTAGAAGGAGAAACTCAAAGAGTTCTTAAAGTCCAAAATCAACAATGAAAAAGATAAATATCTTTAAAAGGTTTGATTTTTAAAAAGTTTAACGTTTAAAACAGAAAGATGAAGATCACTTCTTTATTTTTTCAAAAGGTTTAATTTTTATTATTCTCATGTGTTTTTTTTGTACGTGAGTGTTTCTTCTATCTTCTTATTATAATGAAATGAAAAAGATAAGAAGAAGAAAGTAGGCTGTGGGAAGAAAAGGCCTTCTCCACTTTAGATTTTGTTTGGTTGTTGATAAAATGTTAATGGAATGAGGTAAAACCAAATTACTATTACAATAATTCTCTTTGTTTTTTCTCATTTCTTTTGTTAGTTTCACTTGAATTCAATGATTTTAATGTATTGTTGACTTTGTGTAGTGCAAATATAAAAACCAAATCTGAATTGAATTGAGGTGCAAGAAATCTTTGAAAAAAAGTAGGAGAAGTATGAAGAGGCCAAAGGTCTCTGTTAATCATAAGCATTTTAAAAGGTTTGATTTTTATCGTTGATTACTTTCTTCTGTAAAGCTTCTACCACTTTATTACCTTCAATAGTTTCAGAATGCATCTTACCATTCCAAATGTTCACGGTTACACCTTTTAAGCCAAGTCAACCTTTTATAAAAAGTCTTTTTTCTAATCTCTTCATGCATTTGCAAAGTTTGCATTTACTAGCATTTGTTGCAATTCTTTGTTGGTCTCATTTCTAACACTGGTATTTTGATTTCTTTTTTTCTCTTCCTTTTCTACTATCTTCAATTGGTTTTGCTGAGGAAATCTCTCGGTATCACCTTGATTTGTAACCTAAGGTCTTTATTTTCCCTTTTCAAGTTTTATTTTGGTTTTTCATTTATGTTTTCTAATCTTTAGAATCTCTATTTTCATATGGTTGGTTTTTAGTTTTTGGCATGCATTTGTTGTATAATTTGACTACATTGTTTTCTATTCTTTATGGTAGTGGTTGATTTTGTTATGCCTATGTTTGGCTTCACATTTTATGTGATTTTGTTGTCTTTTCATTTGATCCGCATAACATTCATACCTATAGAATCTGTGTTTTCATATGGTTGTTTTTTGGTTTTTGGCATACATTTGTTGTATAATTTGAGTACAGAGAGGTGGAGAGTGAGAAAGAGATAGTAGGGTTTGAGAGATGGAAAGTGAATGGTAGGGTTTGAGGCGACAGAGAGCTGGAGAGTGAGAAAATGATGGTAGGGTTTGAGAAAGAGATGGTAGGGTTTGAGGCGGCAGAGAGGTGGAGAGTGAGAAAGAGATGGTAGGGTTTGAGAAAGAGATGGTTGGGTTTGTGCAATAGAATTTAATGTTTCTAAATACACAGTCAAACATGCCTATAATAACAAATTTCTCATCCAATATGATCTCGCCTAACGGTCCCGAATCATAATAAATAAGAAATATAATTAAGCAATAAAAGACAATCCACAACTCATGTCATAAAGAAATCTAATACTGATAGGGTACAAGACAAATAATTGACATAAGATAAAATTCAAAGTACATCATATCATCAAGAAATAAACTAACATACAAGCATGATTGACATTAATGTAATATAAAATTAATTAACACAAAATTTCATATAACTGTACTTACGATAGGTGAATTCACAATCATAAAAAATTATATTACCCATGCTTAACAAAATATAATAAAATCATATTATGCATGAACAACCCCTTGAATAATAACATTTCCAAATAAGGGTCAAAATTAATTCAAGTTTAGACATGTTAACATGGACAATAGATCATACTAACACGTCACCAATATAGTAGAGAACTTGTACAAAAAAATTTCATACCCAAAAGCCAAGAATATAATATATAAACTTAAGTTTTATTCATGAAATAAGTCGTAATTTTGGTTTTGTGTTCAAATAGGTCCCAATTTTCGTCAATTTTGTTCAATTGCGTCCTTTTTTGCTAACATCGTTTAAATCATTAACGGTCATGAACAGTGATTGCCACGTGTCACTTCATGGTTTTTTAAAATTTTTTATTTATCTTTTAAAAAAAATTAATTTTTTTTAAATGTTCATGTGTCAACCCAATAGCGTGTCACGTGTCAAAGTCAATGTTCTATATTCAATTCGGTCCCTATATTTGTTATTTTTGTTCAATTTAGTTCTAATTTTTGTTAACATGAACCAAATTGGTCCCTCTCCAAATTGGAACCAAATTTAATTTTTATATTAAAATTCACATTTTTCATTAAATATTTTTATATAATATATTAAAATTCACATTATTATAACTTTGATATAAAAATTAAATTTGGTTCTAATTTGGGGAGGGACCAATTTGGTTCATGTTAAAAAAAATTAGAACTAAAGTAAAAAAAAAATAACAAATATAGGGACGAAATTGAATATAGAACATTGACTTTTACACGTGGCACACTACTAGGTTGACACATGGACATTTAAAAAAATTTTTAAAAAATAAAATAAAATAAAAAATGAATTCAAAAAAACCACAAAGTGACACGTGACAGTCATTGTTCATGGTCATTAATGATTTAAACTATGTTAGCAAAAAAGGACCTAATTGAACAAAACTAACGAAAATTAAGACATATTTGAACACAAAAACAAAATTAGGACTTATTTGACAAAACTTGACAGAATTTGGGACCAAAAAGGTATTTTGACCTTAAAATTAAATTATTTCATTCACACAAAATCTTATATAATTGTGCCCACAATAGATAAGATCACAATCATATAAAATTATATTACTCATGGTTATCCAAATAGAATAAAATTATATAATACATGAAATAATTATATTTAAAAGAAATATCTCGACAATTTACACAGCAGAATGACACGATTTTCCGACCACATGATCACCATCATGTGACGGTCAAAATCCAAACAATTTAAGTTAAAATGCATGGATATACATAAGCACAAATGTTTAACTTTTTTCCCGAATCATCTACTCAAAAGATGTCACTTTAAATATAAGTTCATAAAATGTTAAACATTTAATTTGCTCATAAAATATTAAACTATCATAAAATTGAATATTTATTTATTTATCAAAAAAAAAATATATTAAATATAGATATACCATTTATTTTAAATTCATGCATGTTATCAGATGCACCCAATTATACACGTAACATGTATTTCATTGCTAATGTGCCATCGTAGCGTATATGCATATGTTATAAGGATTTCAAACCACATTAATAATTACATCATGAGTGAAAAGGTTTACCAACTTCAAATCAATTTCAAGAACCAGATACTTAATTTGCCAATTAAGTACCCGTAAGAGAAAAGTTTAATTAATATAATCAAATTACACAAATAACCAAAACCAATAAATTTTCTCTTGAATACCTACACCAAAAATTAACATAGCCATTTTTACAATTAAAATACAAATGCTAGGCAAGTTTTATGAATGGTACACAAGTGATATACCTAGACACAATGGCATTCTGCAGCATACTTTAGGTGCCAATAAAAATTTGATGATGCATCAATTGTCAATAAAAATGGCAAAAAATGACAAAAGGCTGAAACTCTACTGCTGCCATATAGTGCTCTTAGTAGAAGTTGCACCACAATGGAGTCGGGATAGCAGATAATAATAACAGAAACGTTATTTTGACACCTTTATCTTAACTCACTTTTGACACTAGGACACGTGTCAAACGATTAGCATTAACAGGACACATGTCAAACGATTAACATTAATGTAATAAAAAAAAATTATTATGAGAGTTGTTTGCAAGGTATGCACGTGTCGCCCTTAAGTAGAAGAAAATAAAGATTTTGACGCCAACAAAATGCTCCAAAACGAGATTGCAAAATGAAATAGTTGCAGAAGAATTGGAAAGAGGGTTTGAGGAAGGACAGAAAGCCGTGAAAGGAGAAATGAAGGAAAACGTTTACGCAGAAGCAATTGGGTCGACGAGAATTTGAAACAGGCTTGCATCTAGCAGAGGAAGCCGGCCAATGAGGGTAGGATAATCCCAAAGATTGAAGTTTGGCGAACCCCATTCCTTGCAATTCAGGTATTGATTTAGATGTGGTTGTGATTTTGTTGCATTTGATGTTGTCAATTTTTCGATTGGTTGGCGGTGCTGACGAACACTTGGGGGGATTTTTGTTTTCATTGCTGCAACATAAATCCCTTCATTTGCCTTTCACTTATTGAATATGGGCACTAAACAACATAACGATGGCCTATTGATTGAGGATGTGAAGGTAGGTTTGATTATGTGTTTGAAATTCCTTTGCCTATTGTCTATGTTAATATGGTATGATGTAACACAATTTTTGTTTACACAGATGTTTTTCCGGCATTTTTGCAAAGCCAAATATGTTAGAAGTTTGAATGAAAAATTAAGTCTGAAACAACGAGAGTCAATTGCACGCACACCGTTTTGGTGGTTTATGTCGTTAAACCATTCGGTTAAGATAAGTCGCAATTTGTTATCTGTGCTATGTTATAGATGGGTTGAAAGGAGGGGTGATTTTGCTATTGGTAGGGAAGTAGTTGAATTTATTTTGTTAGATGTTTGTTTAGGATTGGGTCTTCGGGTATTGGGTGAAAAAATTGATATAAGTGACGATGATGAAGATAATGACTGTAGGAAGTTATTTTGTAGTGAGAAAATTGATGTTAAAATGATTTATGAGTTTCTTTTGGAATATGACAATGATGGTGGTAGTATAGAATTGTTTATCAGCCTTTATATCTTATTAGGCATATCTGAGTTCTTGTTGCCAAATAGAGACGGGATTGTGTTCCCCAAAATTTTTAAGTTAGAGGATGACTTGCAAAGTATAGGTAAATACAATTGGGGCAACTTAGTGTACGACTATTTGGTTGGTAGCTTGTGCAGTGCTTCAAGGGCTTTGAAGTATGAATCAACTACAAGTCACATTCATGTATTTGGATGTGTTTATATGTTGTAGGTAAAGTTTCGTTGTTTCATTTTCATGTTAAGTAATTACTTAGTTGTTAGACATTTTGTTGTGGCTAATTCGTTTTCAATGTTTTAGTTGTGGTCGTTTTATCATATATTTGTTTGCAATGCAACGTTTAATTGCGGCATATCAAAGTTCCCACGATTGTTGCACTGGATGAATATTAAAGTTGGTGACAAATAAGTTAAAAGTTCCTTTGATAAAGAATTGGTTAGTATGGAGAAGTAATAATATTTTAGTCAATTACTGATATGTTTAGTTTTTGTTAACTTGTTTTTGTTGTTAACAGGCTGTTAATGAGGTTATGGTGTGTAACGAAGAACTTGGTTATGAGTTTGTGAGAGAAGCATTCAAAACTTTTGGGACTTCATACAAGAGATCAATTGATAAGGAGAATGAAGAGCTAAACCGTCTTGTAGAGAATGAAGAACGTGAGATTGCTGATTTGGAAGCTGTTTTGTCTCATTTAGAGGATATGGTTGCGAAAAAGGAAGAATAGAACCGTAGGGATGGTGATGGTATAGATGATCAACACGATGATGATAATGATGAGGATGAGGGTGATGTTCGCGTTGATTACACCGTTAATGACCCTCCATATGATGTTGAAGGTGAGGGTTCTACGGTTGATGATGTCAATGTTGGACAACAAAGCAACATGTATGACCGTATGAAGTCCCAACCTCGAAAGCGAATAAAAAGTCGTGCAATAAGGACTCCATTTGCGGGTTTTGGTACGAGAAGGAAGACAAAGTTTCTTACAATGGGTTGAACTTGTTTTTAATTTAATGGTTGCAAAGACATTCATTGTTGATTTTTATTTTGTTGTTATAGGCCAAGTGTGTGGTCATTTGTTGTGTCCTTTGTAGTGTCCAACGTTATTTGCTTTAATTAGGCTTCAGTTGCTGAATTCAGTTGACCATAGTAATATAATTTTTGTTATGTTCCAACCACTTTACATTGGTGCCCACATATTGTAAGACCCGTAGAATTTAATTAATTAATTAATAAATGCGGGAGGGGAAATAATTATGACATTAAATTATGGTTGGTATGACGTGGAAAAGTACTAGCTCAAGTGGTTGAGAGTATTTTAATTGTGTGAGAGGATTTGGGTTCGAGTCCTATGTATGCTAACTTTTGTGTTATTGTCTTATTATTTAAATCTATGAAATCATGTTTTGGTATGATATGATGTCTGAATTATGATTGCTAACATGAAATATGAATTGGTTAGATGGTTTGATATTGGTGTGGCAATTGCATGGTTATGGGTTCAAAAGCCTTGGAGAACTTACATTAAACTTTAATTCTTTTTTTTTTTTTGTTTTGGTTTGGAATTGAATATGAAAGGTTGGGTAGAAAACCCTAGAGTGGGCAGTAGAGAGGTGGCTGGAAAATTGCCATAAGGATGTGGTAAATTGCATTTAATAACCTAATTATAACTTAATTTTTGGGTATAGTAATTAACATCATTTTAGACACCCTTTAAAAAGAAGGATTTGGCTTAAAGTTAGGATTCTTGAAAAGCTGAGAGTATACCAGAAAATTAGGCACGAAAATCAGAGAGATAGGTGAGGTGGAGTGAGGTCCTGGAGTCAAGTGAGAGCACACCAATAGAGGAGGGAACGTGGTGATCATTGGAGTTCTTCAAAGCAAACCAATTATTAGAAAAAGGATCCAGGTTAGGGGAGTTTCGCGTTAAGTTGTGTAATTAGTATAATTGCATGATGTTTAATTTTGTTGTGCATGAATATTTTGTTGTTTACGCCATTTTTCTGGATTTTTGGTTTTTTTTCCACAAACCGCCTGGCGGGGGATGAAGACTCGCCAGGCGGCTCATCTCTGTTAAGCCAATTTCTGGTCTAGGGGTAAGAACCGACTGGCGGCAAGGTTCCGGTCGCCAAGCGCTGCAATGCTAAACAGTGTTCTTGGTTAAATCTGATGCACTGCCTGGCGGAGGTGAATAACCGCCAGGCGACGTGAGTCTACTCAGGTCGTTTTTGGTATTTTGGGGTCGCTGGGTGATTCTATTCAGATGACAATACTGCTCCAGTTGTTGTGAGTGAATTGAGATAATGTTTGTTGAAACTGTGCGTGATCGAAACGGAAGTTTATATGAAAACTACATGAATGTGAATTAAGGTTGCGAGTAAGGGATAAAAGGTTAGAATTATTGACATTGTGAATTGGATGGCATGTTACGTGTGATATAGTATTAATAACTGTGTGAAGGGCGAGACTTGAGGAAATTTATTAAATGATGGTGAGAGCATGTTCGGGTTTTGGGTGCAGCAACGCTAGGGATGTCCAGAACTCTATGCGTCCCTTGGTGGTACCAAGACTGCCGCCAAGTGCTATACCAGAAAATGGCGTTCTAGATGTAGTGAAGGGGGGGAGTTGGGACGTTTAATTGTTTTACATGGAGCAGAACTGTTAGGGGTCGAAAAGATTGTAGCAGATATATGGCTGCGGGAATGAGGTAGCAATATTATGGGGGTTAAGGGAGATAGATAGGAGTGAAGTGGCCATGAGGTAATGTTAGAAAAGGGTAAGGAATGATGGAGATAAAATATAATAGTTGGGTGAGATCAGTGGCAGAGGGATAGTAGTGGAACCTCGGACTTCAAGTGGGTTTGAATGAGCAAATCTAATGGATGTCGTGATCCTATTCGAGAAAGATACTTACTTTTGCGAAAGGGAGATGGAAACGAGGTGTTGAGTGGCACAGTGTTATTAGGCATATGATGAATAGATATTTGGTTTGGTCATCAAATTGCATCCACTGGAGAGAGGCAAGTTTACCTATAATTTAGCTAACTGATCAATAAATAGATAAGGGACTGTAGAACCTGAGGAAAATCAGCAATGTGCTGATACTGATACTTCACCTGGCAACGGACTACGTTCTGCCAGGCGGAAGCGTGATAATAGTGGGCTCTGTGTTCTGGGGCGCCTGGCGGTAGGTACCTCTCCGCTAGGCGGTTACGATGGTAATATAAATTTAGAGGCGCTGAGGCGCCTGGCGGTACGTGACACCCGCCAGGCGATCTGGAAAGTTGGCAGCGCCTGGCGGCACGTGTCTCCCGCCAGGCGATTTGTACTGCTGAAGTTGGGAGTTTTGGTTTCGTATTTATGATCTACAAGGCGTCTAGCGGTGCTTTAAAGGTGGGTTTGTTGGTGTTCCTTGAGTTGTGGCTCGGAACATATCCCTTGAGTTGTGGCTCTGGATAGGGGTTAAGCACGTGGTATTTCTTGAGTTGTGGCTCAGAATAGCATCTCTTGAGTTGTGGCTCGGGATGGCGGATGAACACGAGGAACCCTTGAGTTGTGGCTCGGGTTGGCGAGTGTTGCCAGTATGAGTGTGCTGGTTGTGGCCAGTACGGGTGGGTCTAGATAGATTGCCCTCCTCAGTTGTTGGTTGACGAGTTTGGTAGTCTTGGGACGATACAGACTCTGTTCGTATATGGGAACTCTACCTGGCGTTACGGTGCATAATTCGTAGCATGTTTTCCCGTACGTGCTCTATCGGTTGTGGCCGATAGGTATGGCAGTGAGTCACTTTGAAGTAATCATTAGACGATGTAGAACACGAAAGATCTGATTAGGGGTCCAACGGTAGGAATAAAAGTATAGATTAATATGGGATGTGAAGTTATGTACTGTGATATGTGTGTATGTAGATCTATATGTCTGTAACATTATATATATGATTTATCTGCTAAGTTCACCCTATCTGCGTGTGTTTGGCGATGATCGTGTACGCGGTACCCGGGAGCAGATGTTGTTGATGCAGGTGGCTCCAATGAAGCTTAGTCGCGGAGAGGGGATAGACTCGGGGAATTCTTATGTTTACTTTTATTTGCTTTTGGAAACAGTTGTAAACCCTGAGGGGTGATTTGATAGCATTGTTCTTTTGGTTTTTATAACTGATGGTTATGAACGTTATTTGCTTATTTAATAAATTTTAAATTTTCCCGCGTTTTGGGAAAATGAGGTATTATTAAACGTTGCTGATTATTTTATTTCATTTATTTTATTTATAAATCCGTAATATCCTGACGGGATGTTACACATATACTGTGTTTGGTGAGAAATGAATGACTTTATGGACTTGAGCATGTTTTAGGGATAACGCAAAGTCAGTGACAGTATGTTAGAAATCATATTACGGCAAAGTCAGTAATAGATATTAGTTGGTGTTCAAAAATTTTGCTCCAAGTTCTTAGTTATTGAAGCGTAACTCCCCAGTTCTGGATGGAGAGGAAAATGTTGACATTTTTAGCCAATAATGAAGCATGTGATTACATTATTTTTAAATTTAAGTTGGTTATGTTCTTAGCTGAATTAAAATAATATAAAAAAAAAAATTTAAGCAGTACCATCCATGTATGGTTCATGAGTGTACAAGTAAGGTAGCGAAATTGTTGACTGCATTTAAACAAATGGTAACAAAAAATTAAGGACAAGTCCCTATCTATATTCCTTTAACTCCCCATATAACTTTTTTGGAACTTACTTATAGGTGAACTTATTACCAAATTTGTATGATAATTGTCCATGTATATTCCTTTAACTCCACACATAACTTTTTTGTAACTTACTTATATGTGAACTTATTACAAAATTTGTATGACAACTTTCCATCTATATTCCTTTAACTCCGCATATAACTTTTTTGGAACTTACTTATAGGTGAACTTATTACCAAATTTGTATGATAATTGTCCATGTATATTCCTTTAACTCCACACATAACTTTTTTGTAACTTACTTATATGTGAACTTATTACAAAATTTGTATGACAACTTTCCATCTATATTCCTTTAACTTCCCATATAACTTTTTTGGAACTTACTTATAGGTGAACTTATTACAAAATTTGTATGACAACACTCCGTGTATATTCATTTAACTCCACACATAACTTTTTTGTAACTTACTTATATGTGAACTTATTACAAAATTTGTATGACAACTCTCCATGTATATTCGTTTAACTCCCCATATAACTTTTTTGTAACTTACTTATAGGAGAAGTTATTACAAAATTTGTGTGACAACTCTCCATGTATATTCGTTTAACTCCTCAGATAATTTTTTTGTAACTTACGTATACGTGAACCTATTACAAAAATTGAATGACAACTTTCCATCTATATTCATTTAACTCCCCATATAACTTTTTTAGAACTTACTTATAGGTGAACTTATTACAAAATTTGTATGACAACTTTCCATCTATATTCCTTTAACTCCCCATATAACTTTTTTGGAACTTACTTAGAGGTGAACTTATTACAAAATTTGTATGACAACTCTCCATGTATATTCGTTTAACTCCACATATAACTTTTTTGTAACTTACTTATATGTGAACTTATTACATAATTTGTATGACAACTCTCCATGTACATTCGTTTAATTCCACACATAATTTTTTTGTAACTTACTTATAGGTGAAGTTATTACAAAATTTGTATGACAACTCTCCATGTATATTCGTTTAACTCCGCACATAACTTTTTTGTAACTTATAAATGGATGTTAATATATCATTTTCCTTAAACTTAATACCTACTATAAATTCTAACAATAAATTTTACATTATTTTTGTGTAAAAGTAAATATTTTATTAATAAAATTCTTATAAACAAATCAAACTATAAATATATAAATAAAAAATAATTCGTACTTCAAATAAATTTTTTAATTTAAAATATTTAATAAACATTAAAAAATAAATAATACAACACCACATTAAACATTATATATTAATTATTTTTACTTTAGTTACCTCTATTATAATTCATAATTTTTTTTCCAAAA
>Ga0214544_1001364_pt1 | contig 50351 bp, 19 predicted proteins | sample CNSS3metaG_FD_160074 | JGI IMG/M metagenome (GOLD analysis project Ga0214544, IMG submission 160074) | Root nodule microbial communities from cowpea collected in UCLA plant growth center, Los Angeles, California, USA - CNSS3 | ecosystem: Host-associated > Plants > Roots > Nodule | place: USA...
CAAAATGACATCTTAATCTGAGCATTGAAGTAAGTGAAATTGATTTAAGTTTGGGAAAAATTAAATTGATATAAGTCTGGAAGAAGTTAAATTCATAACATTAATTCATCCTCATCAAAATGCACTAGATCAATGTTTGGCAAAAGTGAAATTGAACGAAGTTTAAGAAAAGTCAAAATGCAGTACATCAATAATGAATTCTACATCACAAATTCTAAAAAATAACTAAGACGTTTGTAGCTGCTATCATGGCCTCCTCCTAATCTATAATTTCATCCTAAACTGCTGAGATGGTTCTTCTGGTGTTGGTAATGGTGTTGCTTGACTCTCCACTTCATTACTTGGTAGTTGAGTTGTTTGAGTTTCAGCAGTTGGTGCATTCTCAACAGTTTCAGGCATAATTTCCACCTCAATTTCACCTTCCACTTCAACATCACTATTCAGACCACTGGCATCCCTAATCTCTACTTCAGCAGCCTCTTCATGGGTCTCTACTTTAACGCAATGGGGGACCACTGCTACAATCAATTACAAATAAAATAATGGGAACCATTACACCAACATCGACAACCGACAAACAAACCAACTAAAATAATACCCCACTGAACCCCACCTACAGACACAAACTACACAAAATCATGGAAGTAATTTAGAAACCATGCAGAACATCACAACAATCGAAAGACAAACAAACCCAAAAATAGAATTACGAAAACCCTAACCCACGAGCAAACACAACCCAGAAAATCATGAACCCACTTACCTCGTTGATGATGATTAACTAGAAAATTGAAATGAAGAGTGCAACTGCAATCCAATGATGAAATGGCAAGTATTAACTGCTTCCTCTGCAAATTTGAACTCAAGAAAGACGAAGATAAAGAAATTTCCCTAATTGCAAAATTTCCTCTAAATTGAAAAATTAACGTTAATTAGCCACCTGTACAGTACAAGTAACACACCCTAATACAAACCGTGCCACCTGTACAATGTTTCGTTAATGATTTAAACGGCGTTACAAAAAAGAACCAAATAAAACACGAATTGCGAAAATGAGGACCATTCTAAACATTCGGTAAAAATGAGTACCATTTTAAACATTATGTGAAATTGAGAACCATCTGCAACAAACACTACGAAAATGAGGACCAAAAAGGTACTTAAGCCTATTTAAAAAGATCATATTGTCAACTTACATTTATTAAAAGTGATAAATAAATAAAAACTTACAAAAAATGGTAATAAACGATTATATTTTGTGAAACAATCATTTTCAACCTGTATGAAACTCGTTTAATCCAATGATAAAATGAGACAATTTAAGTTTGACCTACATTTAAAAAATTTAATTTTTTTTCGATCCAACTTAATTCAAATCCATGGTAACCTAAATTATCTGATACGTTGGAATCCATCTTTTCATCATTAAAGAAACATATAAAAGAAGTAGAGAATTATATTCAACTAGAAAAAAAAGAGTAAAAAGCCATAGTGTTGAGGTAATTTAGTTTAAAACTGAAAATTAAACCGTGTTAAGGTAAAGTAATGGAATATTAGGGTAGAAGTTAAAGTGAGTGATATGAAAGTAATGGTAGTAGTAGAAGTAGCCAAAAAAGGGTAGTACTAGTAGGACCATTCTGAATTGTCCCCCCAAACAAAATGCCCCCATTTTGCAGACCAAATCTAGTGTAATATGTCGTGGTGCCTTTGTCCACCTTCCCATCTTTACTTTTTCTCCCCACATCTCTTCTTCTTCAGGTAGGCACCAATCACTATTTACAAATGAGTTTTAACAAACTTATAAGAACTAACTTTCAAAGTTTGAATTCTATTAGTTCGTAAACTTATACTTTGATATATTTTGGTTCACAAATCTTATCTAAGATATTAACTTCTTTTACACATTAAATAATAAGTTGAACGTATCAAATGATGTAAACAATTCAAATACTGTTGTGAAACGTTACTTAACACGTCAAAAAAAGTTCACACAGTTATATTATATATTCATTCTTAAAGTCGGAGAACAAAAATATATTAAAGTTTGGGACATTAATGAATTTTAATTTTACATCTAAATTTAAAAATTAAAATCATATTTAACCCTAAAAGTAGAATGCTATTTTTTATGTTAAAAAGTTATAAAATTTTGGTTCTTATAAAAATTTTCATATCATAAAAGGTGTGTCGAAAATCATATTATATAATGAAGTTTATAAAGATAAAATGAAACTCTATATTATTGTTGTACAAGAAATTACTTACAAGTTTTTGGATTGAACCATTAAATCAAAAGATATACTTGATGCAATTCAAGTATATAACTTTATTTAGCCTGAATTATGTAAAACTTCATTTAGTTTGTATTATGTAAAAGTTAATCTCTCTTATAACAATTTTTTTCTTGATAATTATCCATTAGATATCGTGGCAAATCTCGTATTAAAAATAAGACATATTTATAATATAAATGTGTATAAAATCTTATTTTATAAAATTGAGTTAGACTTAAAATTTAAGATAAACACTTATTACTAATTATAATGAAAAAAAATTTGTATACTTTCCTAACTTGAGAATTTTAGTGAGATAAGTTTTCTTATGAAGGCAATAATAGAAATGATAGAAAGAAAAAGTTGTCAGTGGAGATTGCCACTAAAGGATATATACATACTAACAGCATGGTACAGTTTGTGTGTACTGAAATGGAAATATGTGCATAAGAAAGTAAGAAGGTTTTGGAATCACTGAAAAATTACACTCAACAAACAACTTCACCACTTCAGGACACAACACACTAATGGGGTTTTGTTGCTTTCTTTTTCTGCTGTCTGGTTGAAGAGTAAAGTTACTAAACTTAGGTTTAAGTTAGGTTTATTAGGTTTTGGGTTCAATAAGAAAATCATATACTCTATTATTACTTCTTACAAAGTGCAAAATCACATTTTAGAGATAAAGTTTGATACATGTTTGATTTGAATTAAATATAAGTATTTTTATAAATTAAATATAGTTTTGAGTTTTAGATTCTAAATTTTCACGCGAAATGAAGATTCATTTATTTTTTAATAGTTTAATTTTAAAATTTTAAAAATAAATAAATAAAATTTTTTTAATTTAATTAATTTTTTAATAATAAATAATATTTTAAATTAGTATTACTATTTATATTTATGTTCCAAATTAAATGTTAGTATAAAATATAATTTAACATATAAAAAATTATGTTGTTGAGAAAAATGGTTATATTTAATTATTTTTAAAATTTAAAAACTAAAATATATTAAAATTTGAGACAAATGAATTTTAATTTTACATTTAAATTTGTAAACTGCAAACATATTTAATCCTGTAATTTATATATAATCTCTCGATGAACAATACAAACTTAAAAAAGGAGATTTTGTTTAATTCATTATAAGTTCAAATATATATAATCTCTCGATGAACAATACAAAAATATTTTTAAAGGGAGTTAACTCACATAAGGATTTTTAATTATAAAACTCTGAATTCATAATTCCAAACCATATACATTTTTAGGCTGATTGTTATAGGGTTATAGCTGAGTGGGATTTTGATGTGATTTTGTTTTTATTTCTCATACCTTTCCATCTTCTTGAATTGCTCTGTAGTAATTTTATGACGTGTTTGAACAAGATAACTTAAAAAAATAATTTATTTATTTAAAATATTTGTATTTTTTTCAAAAAAATATATGTTTAAACGAGAAAATTAAACTTTTGACCCTGTCATTTTCATTCTTAGAAAACATTAATTGCCCAATGTGATATTTAACCTTACTTTTTCATCAGTTAAGTTATTAATCGAAGTTTATGAAAGGATTAACTTGTCAAATTATATTTAGTTCGAGATCTCTTTTTATTTGTTATCTTTCACAAAATTATCAGTGTCTGACATTTTTTAACAACTCCAATCTATCTGTCAGATTCTACGTATCATATCACATTATGTCACAATAATATAAATAAAATAACAAATAAAAAATAAAATTATTGTACTTTTCAGGATTAAATATTTTTCTCTTTCTTAATTTTTAGTAAATTTTGTAATTAATTTATTTTCAAATTTTGGACCAATTTAGTCATTCATCTTTCTAAATACGTGAATTTAGTCATTTTAATCAAATTTTATTAAATTTATTTGACATTTCAAACATGTTTCATAATAATATTTGACTTAACATTAAAGAAAAAATGTATCAAACACAATATAAATAACTCAAATATAATCCTAAAATGTATACGAAACATTAAATAAACCTAATAAAATTTGATTAAAAAGAATAAATCCACATATTTCGAAAGATGAATGATTAAATTGATCCAAAATTTCAAATTAAACTAATTTCAAAATTCACTTTAAAGACAAAAACATATTTAATCCTAGTTTTTACTATCCACCTTATTAGAATTTTTGGAAAATGGAAAGATTTTTATTTGTGAAGGGAATAGATGTTTGAGGTGACAACTCTTATAGTCTTGATTCTAAGAATTTTTGCATAAAAAGAAAATAATAATAAAAAATAAAAAGATATTATCCTTTATATTTTAATTGCCTTTGGGTTCTTGATGATAGGGTGGAATGAGTTTAACTTGATATTTATTCGGTGTGAAATTTTAATTTATTTGAGTTCAATTCAACCCAGTTAAAACATGATAATTGTATATAAAATATTTAAGTTGACTTAATTGCGATTTTTTGATAAAGCATGTAACTTTTATTACTATTGGGTAGAATTAAATAAACATAAAAACTAAAAAAAATTAAAGTAAGTTTATAATATATAATTTAAAATCAATTTTAACATAAATTTAAATTGAACGTTCTTATTATAAATATACAATTATACATGATTGTTACTAAATATGTTTTATGTAAAATATTAGTAATTAAGCACCAAAATCTTATCATTGTATAAATATATACATGTGTCTTAATAGAATAATACACATAGACTCAAATTAAGAAAAATCTAAAATATAATACAATTTGTCTTCAGAGTACATCAAATGTATAATATGATACGAGAATTATTCACCAATATGAGATTAATTAAGCCCCTTAAAAAATAATAAATGATTCTTAACATCATAAGTGGTTGTCGAATATGTAAAGTTCAAAGTTCACTATGATCAAACCTGGAATTTGAATGATTTCATGATAATATTCAGTATCTTTTTTTCAAAAATAAAATAGTGAAGTAAATGAAGAGAGATTCTTCATTCAATTCTTGTACATAAAACTCATCTTTGAATTTTATTTTAGGTAACCTTTTTATTTGGTTTTATCCCTAAAGAAATCACTTGTATATTGTTAGAATATTAGTATTTTGACACCATTCTTTTTTTTTACTGTCATTTGACACTATCATTTACAACTATTTACTTTCTTTTTTTATAAAAATATAAAAGTTAACTTATGTTAAGACTATTTTACTCTTATATAAATTGTCAAATGATATGAAACAACCTTTTTCCATATTGCTAAGTAAAGGATTTGAAATTAATTTGAACCATCAAGTTGTAGGTTTAGGTAGGAATCACTTAGCTTATTATTTTTACCATTTTTAATTTGAGGCACTACAAGATTCTTCATAGGGCATTCTAGACTATGGAAGCTTTAGCTTCATCATATTCAAAAAATGCTGATTCCTTATCCTATTATCTCTTAAAAAAACTATATTAAATTCCATAACTTTATTTTCAAGTTTAGTGTTTGTGGATTACAATTAGGGTGGTGAAATAATGAATAAGATCAGTTTTAATTCGAATTATATTGAATCCAATCAAAATGTATTTATTTATTTGGTCAGAAAATTTGAAAAAATTGATCTAGATATTTAAAATTATTATTCTTATTTATTCATTAAAAATTTTCAATTGATATATTTATTCTTCCACAAAAATGATAAGACTTTGTCTAAAATTAAGTTAAATATGGTAGTGGAAGTTGTCAAAAATATTCAATTGAGTGTAATTAAAAGATATCATGATCAAAATTAATTGAAAAAGGGTTGACCCAAAGATGGTTTCGGTGGAGTCTAAAAAAAAATATCTTAACAAAATTTGATTCTATCAAGATTGAAAGGAAGATATCCAGATTAAGATTGGGAAAAAGGAATAATTGAAGTCAAGATATTTATATTAAGATTGAGAAGAGAAAAAAATAAAAACTGTCCATAAAGATTGTGGACTTGTATGTATTTTTAACTACACTAATAATAGTTTTTAACCATTGACAAAGTTGTATGAATGTCTTAGGTTTCTTGCAAATAACTATTTGAATGCATAAACTATGAAGACATAGTATTTTTTTAAAATTTTCCAAATAGACCTAAGTATTACTTTATCATAGTATTGAAAATTTAAATGAGTTTAAAATATGAAAGTTTAACAACATATACAAATAAAAATTTATGAAATTATTATTTTAAACTTTTGAGTCGAAGGTAATGTTAAATATTTTATAATAATATCATTAAAGATTTGATGTCATATTATATATATATATATAAAGAAATATTATGAAGAACATAATTATAATGTTATGATAAATGATAAGAAATAAAAATTTAATGATATATGATAATACAACTTTAATTAAGTCTAAAAAACAAAAACATGTACAAACTAGTTACCGTAAGATGGTAATCTTATTTACTAAACCAATATTCAAAAACATACGTCCCAGAACAAATTTATCTGTAAACACTTATTATAAAAGAGAAGTAAAAAATGAAATAAATCTACTTATGCACAAATTAACAATAAAAATTTAAAACCCTATACGAAAAAAAATATCTATAAAATAATTTATTAACCAATTTCAATTTATTGAAAAGCTCTATTCATTTACTTATTTGTAAAATATTTATAAAGGATGATCATAAGTTTCCAAACATTAAAAAAAAAATACTACACAGAATAAAACTCACTAGGAGTTAACCATGATCATTAGCATGCCTTGTATACCGTAAAAAGATACATATGAAAAATGAATATTGAATCTCATGCATGATACAAGATAAACCACAGAAGCATTAACAAAGAAAGGAATTTTCAACGTATGATAGCACAATAAAAAATTTAGATAACTTTATTCTTTGTAGAACATGACAACATTAACGAATTTCAGATTAAACCATCTCTATCGACAAGAAAAGGGACAGGACAACATAAACTGTCAATCGTGTGTTGTCATTTTAACAGAAGAGTTTTGACTTTTGTTAAACTCAATTTTCAGTACTTTCAATGATACTGTGTAGTGTAATTCTCCACTAACACGAATCAAAACTACATGAAATAAATTCTCAGTCGTCAAAAAAGGGAAAATCTTTTCACAATGGTAACTCACTATCGTCTAAAATTTTTCACAAGATGATGCCATGCACAGATTCCAAGGACACCTCAAATTGCTACAAGTAACCATGCTATGTATAAACAGTTAAACAGATCACATACTTTTTTAACACAGATCACAAGTAACCAACACAAAGAGAAGATACAGAAAAGAAATGGAAATAGATGTTAGAGCATTGGTTGTTATCACACACACAAGGAAAGTTTCTGCATGGATTTCTATTCATTCAAAACTTTGATATGATAACATAAAAGAAGAGATTGTCATCATCAAGAATGGACCTATTATAACTATATAAGTATTCAAAGCCCTCAAAAATGGTTGCCTAATATTGCAGACTCTATATTCTTGTTCCTGGGGCTCCAGCTAAGTGGAGCAAAGAATGTAGCACTGAACTAACATAATATGATATCATCCGGCATCATTTGACAGCCAGGAATCCCTTCCCTCTTTCTAACCCATAAAATTTAAGGGTGTATGTTATACCCTATCCACATTAAGAAAAACCTCAAATGAAAATCTGTTACAAAATTTTCTAATCAATCACATTTTGTACAAATGTACACAAGGGTAACAGATCGCCTTCAACCTTCTAAGTGCTAGACTTGGTAGGTATCTTTTAGCCTCTTCCTTCACAATGCCATCTCAGTAGAGAAGTAAAACCAAAAAAAATTAATTATATACAGGATCAAGTTAATCTCTAGCACCACCAAGACCAGCGCGGCTTATGGCTTTTGTTGCTGTCCAAACAAGACGTACAAGCTCATCTACATCCTGGAAGCTGAAATCAACAACACTCCGAATAGAAGCTATACACTCCTTATTCCTTGATTCTTCCATCATCACACTAGCAGCCGCAAAAGTGCTCTGACATTTTCTAGAAGCCTCCATTGCAAAATGTATGTCCTTAGTCTGCAAAATCACAAAAACTTAGACCTTACTTTCCATAAATAATTCTACTCAATAACTACACAAGCTATTGGTCATGGATTTGAACCCAGAAAAAATCTGTTTGCATATGTAAGGGTAGGGCTGTGTACAATAATCCATCCCCATATCTTTTTGCATCGAGAGGAACCTTCTGGCACCTGGGTACCTTAGGTTTCAGTATTTTAATAATTACACAAGCTAACTGCTTATATTGCTGAATTTTGCCACCACCTGTCCACCAAATTCTAAAACAGGCATTGCATCATAAGTTTTCAATAGTAACGTATTAGTTGTCCATATGACAACACCACATACTACTATAGCATGGCAAAAACAGCTGCAATCCATCCTGATTTTCTCCCAAACAACAGAACCACATTTCCAACTACTATTTCTTACCAAAGTACTGTTAGAACCCCCAATAATAACCCTTGGTACTTCAACTTTAACATACAGAAATAAACTTGCAACTAGAATATAAGGTTTGTCATCAATTAAAACTTACAAAATCAAGAAGCCTAATTAAACTTGGACGAGTTCGAGCAGATATGACTTGGTTGATAGCAACATGACTATTGGTACCCCTAGGTAAAGTAGCCCTATCTGCTGCTGCCTGATTGTTAAGGTTATCAACATCGGATGCAGAAGATGAAGGAGATTCGCCTAAACAATAGAGTAAAAAAGGAGTTTTACATCATTGACTTTGATCACTTAATACATTCATGCATTCATCAAACAAGGATGTCAGGCTATCCGGAATGGATCCATGAATTGGCTTTATGTGTAACACATTTCAATAAAGAGAAAAATAACACCAGATTTTGATTTTTTTTTTTTTGTTCACTAATTTGTTTACTTTCTGGTGGAGGAAGTATGCAAGTATAAGAATAATGCAAAATCAACTTTCAACAATACCTGACAAGCCAGAAGACTTAAACAGTTGTATGAAAACTATGTTCCAATACCTTGAGAAGCCATGTGAAGAGTTGATTGTAACTCATGTCGATCTCTGTTAGTACTGGAATTCTTACATAAGACCACTCTCATGTATGCCACCTCCATGCATTTATATGCCAAAGCAGCAGTAGCCATTTCTTGGCGAGCTTCATATTCATGGGCACAGCATCTGAAAACATTTAAGACATTGTATGATTAAAGGTCAATTGCATAGCACAAGAAAAAAGACAATACTGCAACAAACTTCTAAATGTTATTTAATGGATTTTAACTTTTTACTATAATGACATGGCTTGACTTCTTTAAAAGCATTGCAAATTACAATTAAAAGGTTGTTACAAGCCCTAAATTTCCAAATTGAAAAGAATCACCCAAATTATTTTTAAAAAAGTCTGTATTATATATCAGGCCAACTAATGAGTTAAACATCTGAAAGACAAAGCTATGCTTATTTATAAACCAGCCAAGACTTTCAGTCATTAAGCTATTAATGAACCAAGGGAGGAATCCAGAAGCCCACAAGGTGACACTCACTCCGGCCTTATTTAAAAAGGAACCAAGTTGCATGTTATCAAATCACTTTCCCTCAAAATGTACTTCCGATCAATAACTGAATTAAGGTCAAAACCTAAGATCATACAAAAATAACAAATTTACTTAGAGCTTCAGAATTTTCACTTACTTGAAGAGTTTGGCCGCACTAGCAAAAATTTGCATTTGACTCATTTCCCCAAGTTTGCCACTGTCATTGTGACCATTTTCTAAAACAGATGCTCCATGCAAAAACTTCAACCCAGCTTGAAAGTATGTCTCGTTGCTTTCAAAGTCAAACCCAGAGTTCTATAAAACAACAGTATGTATACCAACAGTTAGAAAAGGAGAGGTGCTAGATCAAGCCAAATACATTAAGTAAAATCTCGAAATAATCAACTAACCTTATAATTATCTGCTCTATCTTTTAGTTTTGCGGCTTCTTCCAGGGTGTCAACAGTAGTTTGGTTAAAATTTGTTCTCAGAGGACTTGAAGCAGTGGGTTGCTGATCAGGCACGGAATTTCCAGAACTACAATTGACTCCAGCATTGTTACTAATATCAGCAAAATTCCTCATTGACTTGACCAAATCACCATTGTCAGAAACATTGACAGGATGCTCATTAGCCATTCCTCCCTTTTGATACTGAGGTACAGTTCTAGAACCCATATTCAATGCTTCCCTTTTAAGTTCACTTGCTGCAGATGAGAGAACTTTCGTTTTCCCAACTCTTGATTCCGTGATTATATGATTATTTTTGTTTTCTTCCTCAAAATCATGAGTTGAGTTTTGTCGGGAGATAGCCTTTCTCTCATTGCTACGTTGAACATCAATCTTTGGAGCTGATTTCTCAAAATCTCTTGGTTTCATCTCAGTTTGCTTTCCAGTTTCATTTGGCCCTTGTCTTAAAGCACTTTTCTGACTAATAATCCCAGTTTCACTCTTAGACTTGGGTAAAGTATATTTAACAACATTTTTTGTCTCACCATCAGATGCATGGTTACTGGGATCAACTGCTGAATCATACCTCCCACCTTTATTTGAATGAACAGTCTCTGAAACTGACATCTTTATGTTATCGGTACAAACATCAGAAGAAAATTTTTTGCCTTTCTCCTTGCTGTTCAATGATGTAACCTTACCAGATTTCTGCCAAGAAAGTTCACTTTCCTGGTTTTCCTTCTTTACTTTCTCCTCTTTATGTACACCATTAGCACAATAGCCAGATTGTTCAACATGAACACCACCTTCAAGCAAATGATTATTCTTTAGTTCAGAAGGTTTTTTAGCTTGGAGCCTGGATATGTCTTTAGCATCCTCAACCTGGTACTCTGTGGAAGATAATTTGTGGGATGTAGAATGTAAATCATGCGGAATTCTACCATCCTTCAATTTTACTGATAGTTTTTTGTCCCTGTTATCCACATTTCTCTTGGAACCTACCGCAGAGTGGCCACCTTTTGTAACATTGTCTTTCACTGAAGTGTCTCCTACTGCAAAATTATTCTTATCCATGTTGAAGGCCCTCAAAGGTGACGAGGTAACAGATTCAACAGGTGAACTTCTCACATCTTCAAGCTTCGTTTTAGCTTTATGAGAACCTGAGACTTTAGAAGAGCTTGAAGTTGCTGCCATTGAATGTGGTCTAGAGTCCAATTCCTTGCGCACTTGATCAATACCATCTGAAGCATGAAGAGATGCAACATTTTTCCTATGCTTCCTCAGTTGGTTGCCTTTGTCACCAAGTCTGACTTCTGTGCCAACAGCCATATGGTCCCCATTGCCTGCCCCGCAAACTTGCCTTATCCCACCCTTGCTTAATTTATTGTCACCTTCAGTTACTGACTTCGAAATTCTGTATTTCTTTTCCTTGCTAAATTCTATCGCATCACCCTCTTCACCATACTGCTTTTCATCATCAAGCCGGTCCTTCAATTTCCTTTTCTTCGTTATACCAGATGAGACCTGAGCCTGATCTCCCTCTTTCTTTACAGTGACTGGTAATCTGTCAGATACATCCTCAGATAAACAATATTCATCATACTTTCTCATATCCTTCCCACTAGCTTTTGCTGGCAAACCATTTCTTGAATATAGAGACACCTTCTCAAGGTTCATGTCAGGATTTGATTGAATATTAGCAGAGAAAACATTTTCAGTTTTTGATTTCTTGGGAACTCCCGATTGATATTGATCAGCATCCACCTTCCGTTTCAACTTAACAGGCTTCTTATCACCTGCTCATGTGTGAAAATAACATTGAAATTATTAATTAAGAATACCTACAATTTCTTATTAACAAAAATAAATAAAATATCATCTATGGAATGAAAGAAGTACCTCCATTTACTTGCTTTTCATTCTCTTTAGGCACATGTTTCTCTTCTATCAAGTTGTCAGGCCTACCAAGATGTTTAGAAGAGTTTGTCATCTTCTTCACTGGGTTTAAGTCAGCAGGATGCTGATTCAAGCCGTTCAAGCTTCTATTTTTTCCAGATACTTGAACATTGGCCTTCACTGAATTTGAGAACCGATGCATGTCATTATTAATTCCAGACATTGTCTTTTCCTTAATAACAAGTTTCTTCCTTGCTCGGTCAGACATCTCAGAACTAGACATATTCTGATTTAGGCCATATTGTAAAGAATTTGGAAAGCTAACTCCAATCGCAGTTTCAGTGCCATGGCTTTGCATGTTATTTTGAACCTGGGAAATTGGCATTTGATATAAGGCATAAAGTGCTTTTGTTGTCTCATCCTCACTGATCTCACAAGAATTCATCCCAGGCCTAACAACAAATTTAGAGAACAGTGAGAAGGCAAATAACACAGAGCACAAAAGAAAATGTACATATAGAAATTAAAAGATAGAAGAGAAATAGTCCATATATACAATACCCACACTAAGCATATATTCAGTATAATATGGCCATGCATAACCAAAATGAGCAATGAACTTACAGCCAATTTAGCATGCTACACAGCCATTTCTCTGGAAGGTGGTCAGGCTTCATACCAGTAGGTAGGAGCCGCCATTTCTGGCAACTGTCACAACATACCCAATCTTCTTCAATAAGTTGAGGTGCAGCTACTGCTGATGAAATCATCTCAGGTGCAACGTGGTTTTCAGCTATAGGACATGAAGCCGAAGTATCATTAATGCATGGCCCAGATAGCACCTGGTTGACCACTTTATGGCCACTCATTCTCTCCTTTGCTTTAATCCCAAATGCACTCTGTTTTCCATTACTAATTTTTGCATTTTTCATTACACCATTACCAGCAAGACTGTCAAGTTTCCGTTCTGATTTTTTTTCTTTCATTGAATCCCTGTTACTATCACTGACATTTTTATCCATCAGAGACCTTGACTTCATTTTACTTCTACAAGTACTGTCAAAGCCAGTACTCCCTTTCTCAATTACCATTGCATTATTAGTACCACCAAAGCTTTTTTTTCTTGCAACTGCCTTAGCTTTTCCAGGACTCTGATCACCTTTCGACTTATTCTTCTGCTCAGACATAGCCTTTATTTTCTGATGGGTCTCAGACTTATGATCTGCCTTACATTTTAATGCCTCACGTTCAACCTTATTGGAAATAATGGAAGTATTACTCGAGTTATTATTCATAGGGTCTGTAGAATTATCCTTGTGGGAACTTTCCAGTCTATGTTCTGGAGCCTTTTTCAGAAATCCATTTCCTACTGTTTGTTTTACAGTCTTCCCAAAATCTTGACCAGATATTGATTCTAATGAATCTTCCTTCAATGCTTCTTCAGAAACCATTCTGCCCAGCACCCCATTCTCATTAACCTCCTTGGAGGCTTCGGAAGCTTTAGCAGTGACTTCAGCAAACTCACCAGCATCACAAATTGAGCTCGATAGAGGTGTCCATTTCAATTCATTAGGCAGGAAATCTTTACAATCCGGTGTTCTATTTCCTATTTTTTTCTTTTTATGCAACTTAGTTTCCTTCTCAGAAAGGGTACCATTCGGATGCTTCAATTCCAACTGCTTTTCACTTTGTCTCACCATTCTCACTGCGTTCTTCTTCAAATGTCCAGCCCGCACAAAAGAATCTGATTCATCAATAGACACGGAACAAGGATCTTGATGACCATTAAGAGAGTACGAAAACCTGCTGTCTCCAATAGCTTTATTATCATTTATTATTAGGTTGAGCACACTTTCGTGTAGAGGAGATATCAGAACACCACCAGGGATAGGAAAATAACTCATAACCTATGTCATCAAATAAGAAGTTAATACTTCAATATTTCTAATGATATTAAACAGTACAGGAATAGAAAAGGTCCCTACCTGAATAATGCCAGTTGGAGAATGTTCATCATTCTCTTGAGTTACAGGTGGCGTGCCTTCACTTTCCACAGGGCTGTTATCCATTGAAGATGAGGGAGAGTCATCAAGTCCAAGGCCACTATAAATTTCTGCATTCTTTTGTGCTAAGATATTAGATTTCATTTTTATTCGAAACTTCAGTGGCCTTTGATCAGTTGAATTCTTTGTATTTTTTGTAGTATCATCTTTCAAAGTGCACCTCTCAGACTGATCACAGGAAGAAATTCCTTGTTCTTTCTTCACTGAATCATTTACTGAAACTTCTCTTAAATCACGAAATGGATGTGAACTATGAGAAGCATTTTCAAGCCTTGAAGGATGAGGCACATTTGTAGGTGCTTTTTTGTTATGAGACACACCCTGTATAACAATGCACTCAATCAATCTGTATTATTTATTTCTAAGCTGAAATAAGTTGGCAGCATATATTGCCTTCATATTAAATAGTAAAAAAAAAGAAATATATATATATATATATATATATATTGATGTATGCCTATACCTCCATGTGAGGATTGTTATTAAACTTTGGTGAGCTATGGTTTCTTTGTGGAGTTCTTGGATGAGACAATGGACGAGGGGAGCGCTCTTGGGTAGGTAAAAAGGAACCATAACCACCAAATTTTGCACCTGAAAAATATTATTCATATCAGACAACATCACTTCATCAATGCAAAGATAGCTCTTTCATTTCTCAATACATGCTTCGACTTTTATTATTCTACTTACCCAAATTCTCAGCAGATACACCACCTTCAAATTCCTTTTGAAAATGGCCAAGAACATGCTGAATCTTCTCATCCTTCAGGAAACAATTTATTAGTCCTAATATTTTTGCGATTAAACTTTACTAGAGGACTTTAAAGCAAATGTCGTTAATAAACAATAATCACCAGGAATATGAAGCATAATAATAGATGGCACATAAACAATCACCAAACACTTAAGAATTATTTCTACTTTTTTTTTAATTAGGAATGACTAACATTGTCATATAACAAAATACAGTGCACTTTAACGTTGCATCAATACCACTTTCCACAAGAAAGAATTAATGGCATAGCAAAATAGTCCATTTCCTATTATTTTATGATGGGTGTGGTGTTACTTGCTAAATAGTAAACTACACTTTTCACGCACAATGTAGCAATATTTTCATCTACATTAGCAAAACAAAATCAAGAAGAGATACTCTTATTGGCATTTATCAAGGATAGATTTCACTATGCTTGCCGGCACATAAAAAACACAAGGCGCTCTATAATGTTTCTAAATCACTTCATTAATGCCAAATTTCTTAGCATTTACAAACAATGTAGGTATAACTTATGAAGCACCACAGCCAACAGTTGTTCAGCTTTTGTCATACTGATTTTTCGCCTTATTGCCCCCAAGGAATCAAATACATAGATACATTTACAAATACAATTCCAAGTTTTATTGATCATCCAAACCATGCACAAACCAAGCAAATTCAATTTGAAATTTTCAAAAAAAAAATTGAAATAACTCCTTACAATGTATGAGAAAGAATCAGGGTCAATGTTGTCTTCATCATCGTCCTTGTAATAGAAAGCCTCTCCTTCCTCAAGCTCAGTATCCTCCTTCATCTCAACAACCCACCAGAACTTTCTAGCCCTAGGCCTAACCCCAGAACCTAAAAGGTAATCTTTTCACATTGGAACCTTCCCTGAAGTCCAGCATCACTTCAATCAAACCCCAAAACGAGTGCAAGAAAAACAAAAATCCCGAATGATTAAAAAACAATTAAAATTAAAAACAGACCCCACAAAGCACACGCGAAACCCTCAAAAACCCATAAGGGAAAAGCAATTATTTGCACAGTGATCATGCCATGCGCGACAACCCTTCATTGATGAAGATGCATATAAACCAGAATAAAAACCATTACTTGCATCAAAAAAAATTATTTTTTGGCTTCAACCCACAATCTGATCAAAAAGAAGAGGCGGTGGAGATCAACGAAACCGATCAGTGGCTACTGGAATGAGTTTTTGACGGCGAAAACGGATTCCAAATCTTTCACTTGGCTCTCCCAATATTTTGATGTGTGCACACACAACACAGAAAAAAAAAAAGGTTGGGCTTTTGGTATGTGAATGAATTTTAATTATTTGGTTCAATCTAATTTCACTACATTTTTTTTTTAAATGTATATTAATATTAATTAATGATTAATGATTTAGGATTTGATCAAGGAGGTAAATGACCGTGAATATACAATATAATAATAGTAATAAATAAGGAATATAGAAAAATATCATGATTAATAATTATGATATATTTCTTTGTTAATTAATTTTTTCTGCTTGTTTCTATATTTGAGGAGAGTAAAACTTTCTTAACTATATTTTTAACACTAGTATTTCAATTTACAAATGTGTTCAAGTGAAACTAAATATGTTTTAAATTTGAGTATAGAAAAATCATAGAAAGGAAAACACTGCCAAAAAATATTAATCAGTTATCCAAAATACTTCAACTAAATGCAAGCATTTAATTGTAACCAAAATACTAAAATACTAAGGTGATAAAATTTACTAGTAGTATTTTAATATTTGTTTGCATATATATATATATATATTATATACCTCTTAGTCACTGTGTTTCTATTAAATAACTAAATAGTACTTCTAAATTTTTTTAAAAATGATAAGTTGATTTTCTTATATTAAATTAATTAATTGTTTAGTATTTTCTTTTTATTTATTTTTTGCATTTAAAAAATGATGTTTAAAATAATATTAAAAAATTAAAGAGAATAAAACTTATTTTGTAATTTGTATAAATTATAATATTATAATATATAATATGCCTTAATGTTGTATTCCAATGTTTTTTTCATTAGCATTGTATTTCAATGTATAAGATATAGCAAAACATACAACTATAAAAATATTTATCGACAATAAAAGAAATTTGTGCTCATTCTCATATAAGATAAAGTATATATTTGTTTTGAATAAAAAAGATAAATAATAGTGTGTATAAGTTGCAAATCATAATTTTGACTTCTTTCACAGTAGAATATTATGTTGGCCCAAAAAGTCAAATCATTTATTATGTAATTTGGACCTATCAAACCCATTAAATTACAGAAGAATATTAAATGTCCTTTGATAACTTCTTCCAAACTATGAACAAATCTTGACAACAAAAGAATGGTTTTACAATAAGATACATAAAGTGAGTGAGTAATTGTAAGTGAATGCTAGCACAACATCTTATTCAATTCATTACATTATATGATATCATATATTATTTTGATTTGTTTGTTCATTTTATCAAATATTTATTTAATATTTTTGTTTTTTTACCTCTACATGAAATTGTGAATGTTTCACTCATTCATGAGATGGTTTGAATAAAATAAATTTCATTTTTTAATTAGTGGCATGTCTGTTAGGAATACAAAATCACTTTAAGAAAAAATCGTGTTACTACTAAATTAAAAAAAAAATTAATATTTACATTTTCAATTTTGTAATCTATTGGGATTTCAAAATACTCTTTAAAGAAAATAAACCGTATATATTATTAAAAAAATTATAAGGATGTATTGATTTTCTTAAAAGACTTTTAGAATATTGTAGTTTAAAATATTTATAAAATATAAAACCATAACACTTATGAATTTACAGAATTTAAAGGATTTCACGCAAGGAATTATAAGTAAATGAAAATTTATCTTTTCATCGTAAATTGTATATTTGTCTAGTGTATTATTATTTTGCTGCAAAATTATGTAAAACAACTTAATATACAAAAGAGATTATCATTACATATAATAAGAAATTTTGTTAGTTATTATACATAATAAATACATGGTGTTTGTTTAAAGAGATGTATGTTTAATAGTTCATCTTCTCCAATAAAAATAAATTCATATGAAGGGTAATAATTAAGAAAATACCATTAGATATTATTAGATATTAAAAAAATATTATTAGATATTGTTATATATTATATATCGTTACACATTAAAATATATTATTTTTTTAATACATTGTTAGATATTATGAGATGTTTTTATATGTTGTTATGTTATATAGTATTCTTAGATGATAATAAGGGAATATTGTTTTTCCTTTAAAAATATATATAATTACTGATTTGGTACTTCAACTTTTTTGTTAAGTTCAATACCCAAATTTTTAGTTTGTTCAATTTAGTACCCAATCTTCTAAAGAGATTCAATTTGGTCATTTCCGTTAAGTTGGAGTTAACATCGTGTCCGTACAGGACACGTGTAAAGCCATGAAATTTTAAATTTTTTTAAATTTTTTTTTTTGAAAAAATATTTTTTTTTGAAAAAATATTTTTTTAAAAAATATATTTTTTTTTTGAAAAAAAATTATTTTTTTCCAAAAAATTTAAAAACTGTCACGTGTCAGTTTATCATCGTGTCATGTGGCAGCTTACAATCATGACACATGGCAGTGGTAATAGTTGTTTTCAATTTAGTACCCCAATTTAAATTTTTGGTTCAATTTAGTTCTCCAATTTTTTAAAATAATCCAATTTTGTCCTCTCCAATTTGAGACCAAATTAGTAAATAAGCTTAATTACAACCTATATATACCATGTTACAATAACGTTTTCTAATATATACATCAAATCATTTCACCTAAATACTTAAATTATTTTATTTTTTACATTTTAACCTTTGTAATTTTTTACACATGAAATTTTTTACACTTGTAAAAAATAAAATAATTTGAATATTTAGGTGTAGTGATTTGAAGTATAAATTCAAAACAATTATTTTAACATGTATATATAAGTTATAATTAAACTTAGTTACTAATTTGGTCTCAAATTGGAAAGGATGAAATTGGATCATTTAAAAAAATTTGGGTACTGAATTGAATCAAAAATTTAAATTGGGGTACAAAATTGAAAATAACTATTACCATTGCCGCGTGTCATGATTATAAGTTGTCACGTGGCACGATAATAAACTGACACGTGACAGTTTTTAAATTTTTCGAAAACAAAAATTATTTTTTTAAAAATAAATAAATAAATAAATAATTTCATGGCTTGACACGTGTCCTGTATGGACACGGTGTTAACTCCAACTTAACGGAGAGACCAAATTGAATCTCTTTAAAAAATTGGGGTACTAAATTGAACAAACCAAAAGTTTGGGTACCAAATTGAACTTAACGAAAAAGTTAGGGTACCAAATTAGTAATTATACTTTAAAAATATTAGGTTTATATAGGGGAGAAAAATGTTTAGGAAGAGAATTTTAATAAAAACAGTGACAAGTCAAGGAAGAAGAGAGAAAATTTTAGAGGTCGATTTTTAAGGAGAAAAAGGGAGAAGTAAATAGTAAGAGGTAGGGGAGCTTACATTATTGTTTTCTTGTTTTTTTTTTCTTGCTTTATTATTTTTATGTAATGTATTATTTTATATGTTTAAATTGTGGAGTAAATGTTGCTTAGTATAATTATTATGACATGTAAATGTATGTTTGTGTGTGGTGACTCGATGAAAGGTGACAAAGGATAATTATGTGTAGTTGTATCATAGGTGTACTTCATTGGAGTTCTCGAGGAAAGTAATGGGAGGTGAGACATGTATACTTTGTTGGGGCTTCTGAGGAGAGTAATGGAAAGTGACCTGTGTATACTTCATTGGGACTTCCGAGGAAAGTAGTGGGAAGTGACGTTTGCGAGTTTCACACATAAGATTCTTGGAGAGCAGGAGAAGTGGAGCAGTTGTTGATAAGTTGTGTGCGAGAGTTACAAACTGGTTCCTAATGTTGAGTTCATAGGTGGTTGTATTATTTGCGGTGATGACATGTTTTGTGTGGTTGTCTAAAACAATTGGTGTAATTGTATGGTGTTGTGAGACATGTGGTTATGTAAGGTTTTGTGGGTTGTTATATTATGATTGATGTGTATTCTGGTTATGATGTTTTTATGTTTGTATGTTAGTTCATCCTTCTATTTTGGTGGCTTTGGTTTTCAACTACGATGATCATATTTTATAGGGATCAAATGATAGTTGATAAATGCTCGTTTTACTTATAATTCACATGAATTTTAGCACTTATCTTAGTTATATTGCATAATTGAGGATTTTACTCCCTTTTGATTAGAATTTAGCAAAAGCAATTGGATTTAAACATGTGTGGTGAATTAATGTATATTTGATGATTTTTTGAAAAATTAGAAGAAACATAGTATAACATATTGAGCTTCAAAATTATAGTTTGAGAAACTCAAAGGTAGTTTTTAGAAGATTCAAATTTTGTCTCCATGACTCAAGTAGATAAGATGATGCCTAAGTCAAAAAAAAACTTCACCATGATACAACCTCAAGCACCAAAATTTTGAGATCAATAACGGATGAAACCCACCATTGAATAAAGCTTTGTGATTGAACAACACAAAATGTGTTTAAGCTAAAAAGAAACCCTCAATGGAGGGAAAACTCACAAGATTGGCCACCATGTTTAGAGTTATAACCAACCCCCAATTTCCTATAAATTAAGAGGCAGACCCCCCATCCCCCCGTTTGATCTCCAAATTTCATTTTAGAATATCGTTTCTCTCTCTGGAGTCTCTCTCTCATTTCACTTGTAAAATCTTAAGTTGGACGAGAAATGAGGAATGTGCAACGTCTTATAGGATTGAATGTTATGATCATCATCAGTTGTTGTACTTCCTTGTGATAGGATTGGACGTAACATCATGAAATGATGTTATAGGATTGACAAGTGTACCAAATCGCATAAACAATAAAGTGGAAAGTCCAAATATCATTTTCATATAGGCTTGTGCACCACTTGACAACTCTTGCAATTCATAACTCAATAAGACAACACATTTTGCAAAAACAAAAATATAACTCTTTTTGTATTTTTATCAAACATATGATGTGCAACAATATATGATAAAAACTTCATTGAGATTCATAACTCTTGAAAACTCTTGACAAGTGTACCAAATCACACAATTAATAAAGTGGAAAGTCCAACAAATATCATTTCCCAATAGGCTTGTGCAACACTTGACAACTCTTACAATTCATAACTCAATTAGACAAAAAAGTTCACAAAAACAATAAAATATAACTTTTTTTTTTGTATTTTTATCAAACATATGGTGTGCAATAATATATGATAAAGACTTCATTGAGATTTAGTTTCATGATTCAAATCAAAGAAAAAACATAAAACAATATACTTATAATTCCTTCTCTAACATTCGCACATTTTGTAACAATGTAACATCTTACCGAAAAATTACGATGTTATTAATGATTAAATGTTCCACATATATTTCTAGCATGTGAAAATCTAGTAGTTGTTCTATCCTAATGAGGTTTCTCAAACTATCTTTGAATCAGTAGGTACTCTTACATAACAATCAATCTAAATATGTAGTTAACACAATAATGGAACACAAGATTGGTGAAAAAAAATTACCTTGAATAGTGAAATTCACAAAGAGTTAACAATACACTACACCCAAACCCCATGAATAATGAAGTTAGATACTCCTTGACATTTTGAATACTAAAACAAAAATAAAGATGAATGTTCTTAACCTTTAGAATGAGCCTTTAGTATTTTACCTTCTCTCCTTTTAGGTCAAGTGTCATTCTCCCAAGAATAATTATTTTTCCCTCCCTCCCCCAAAATGGGTTTACCCAAGAGGGGTGTTGTTTTCCCATAAGGATTGTTCCTTTTGACCTTTTTGAAACCCATTATTTATAGATTTTTTGAATTGGATTGGGCCTCCAACTTTGTACTTGATATTGTACTGGAGTAACCGACTTTATAGATATATCATATTGCTGATAACTTTGATAATCAAATTATGTTGATATTCTCCTTAATTTATTTCATATTTTCATTTATCTACAAAATATTAAATATGTGAACCAAATACTTATCTTTTCTAATTTTATTAAATAAAACCTAAAATATCTAAAAAGATAATAATAAAATAGCAAAAAGATAAAAAAAAATTAAACATTATAATGCTAATTATCAAAATACCCCAAACTTTAAACTTTTTTCATGTCCTGGTCAAAGTTTAAAACTATAAAGAAAAACTCAGGTCAACCCATTAGAATATCATAAGAACAAATGACTTCTTAATCAATCCTAATCATGCAACAAAAGAGAAATTCACTTGTGGATTTAAAACTTAAGATAAAGTGGCATGATTATGTTTAATCACTTCAATCGTAAAAATAACATAATAAATAATAACCAAACTATTGAATCAACAAGCTCACAAAAATTAGTGTTTCACTTTGCACAATGTGTTTATAAATGATCACTCATAATCAACATGTTATAAAACCACTTCATTAACTTTTCCTTATCATTTAATTTACACACTGCACACATTTTGTTGCTTTAATTATTTTTTTTAAAGGTTGTAATAAGGCTTAGCTAGAAGAAATATGGTTTTTCAGGAATTAAAAAACACCACTAAGCTAGAGAGAACAACTAAATGTAAATAATTCATGGTAGCCTAGTATTCTCTACAAAATAATTTTCTCATAAATTTTCATATACTTCTCAAAACACAATCCCTTTTTATCACATAGGATTTGTTGTGACTTCTCTTCTTTCTCTTTTCTTGTTACTCGGGTAGGGTTTTTACAAAAGCATATCTCAAACTTATTCAATCTCATACCTGGTAAGGAGTTTATACCTTATCCTAAACTGATTTGACCTCATACCTTTATTTTACTAAATATGTACTTGTTTTCTTTGGCTAAGTTGTGTGATAAGATATATTTTTTTAAAGGATAAAAGTAAAAGAATGAAACAATTAAGCTAAAAAAGAGTAACAGCAAACAATTAACTTACATCAGGGTTAGCTAAGTAGCTTAAACATATCAAACAAATGTCTTTATCCTTTTCAACCAATTATGTGATTATATTAATAAGAATCAGACATAAATCAATTTCATGGCAATAATTGTTTTCCTTATAGCTCTTTACTCTCAAGCTTACAACAAGCATATGCTTTCAACACTCGAATGTGTCTATACTCAAATATTTAAAAACATGGTCATACTCTCACACTGATCAAGGACCGACTAAATATAATAATTTCAAACTATTCCACAATCAATGTATGACATAAGTTATCTCAACTATATGCAAGTGATAAGAAAATCATTGCTCAAACACATTATAATTGACCATCCAAACATTCAATCATATATTTTTAGGACATGATTAGAACAAGTTCTAAGAGAATTTAATTAATAAGCATGTTTATACACAAATTAAAAAATTCATTTAACGAGCATCAATATATTCGTTGGAAAATATATTTCAAAGGAAAAATTTGCTAAAAATACTAGGTTGTCTCCTACCAAGCGCTTGTTTAACATCTTTTAGCTCAACACCTAATATTCAATGTGACATTTTTCTTCTTCTTTTTGGTGGGTCTCCTATTAAACTAATATCATGTACTTCTTTGCATCTTATCTTAATTTTCATCAATATCTTGCACTCAAAATAACACAAAAAATACTCAGACAAATATGTTATTCCAATTTGTAAATAAACAAAAATTTGAGAATTGAAATTTATAAAAATAACAAAGAAACAAGTGAAAATATGGAAAAAATGAAACAAAATTGCAAAGCATAAGCACATTAACCAAACATTAATTACAATATGTAGAATGATTAAACAAACTTCCCAAGCAACCTCACTTAGATGTCTCTTGTTGAAAAATTACTCAGTACTCTCATTTGTGGTGGATACTACTTTCTTTGTTCTATATGATTAGACACACATATGTCTCATGTAATGTCTATCTAAGTTTTACATAACTTACCAGATCTCTTAGACTAAGCATACATCAAAACTTACAATAAGATCTATAATAGTTGGGGCTAAGCACAAAATCCCATTTATGGTGAGTTGTAGTATTTGGTTTGATTTGATTAGTTAGGCTGTTGAAATCCTATGTTTAGGACCTTCCAACAACTAGATCATGCTTTAAGGCGTACCTTAAGATAAACATTAAACACAAACAAAATCAATGAAAATCATAAACATATATAGACCAACACTACTAAAAAAACTCATATTTCATGCCAATTTTGTTTTGAAATTTTTTTCGTAGGAAATACTTACAAATTTTGTTGTGAAAAAAAAAATTGCAAGAAATTACTACCAATTTTCTTGCAAAATATTTTGTATTAAACACTTTTCACAACAAATTTTGTAGGAAATACTTGCAAATTTTATAAATTTGTAGGAAATGATTACCCACGAAGGAATTACCTGTCAATTAAAATTCTTAGAAAAAATGGCAGAAAAAAAGTCTTTTCTTACAAATTTTCTTAACAAATTTGCAAGAAAAATCCCAAGTAATATGAGAATTTCTAGTAGTGCAACTTCATAAAAAAACCCAAAAAAATAAAAATAAAACACATAACAAAGTCTAAAAGAGATACAATTGCCAAAATTACCTTGTGTTTAAACATAAATCCCTAACAACGGCACCAGAAACTTGTTACAAGATTGACAAATGTACCAAATCGCACAAGTAATAAAGTAAAAAGTCTAAGTATCGTTTCCCAAGTGACTTGTACAACACTCAACAACTTTTTAAGTTCATAACTCAATTAGACAACAAATTTCACAAAAACAAAAACAAAATATTTTTTGTATTTTTATCAAACATATGGTGTGCAACAATATATGATAAAGGTTTCACTAGGATTGAGTTTCATGATTCAATTTAAAGCAAAAACACCAAACATATACTTCTAATTCCTTCTTTAACATTCACACTTTTTGTAACAAGCCATAATGTCTTACCGACAAGTCTAAACTTGAATAATAAAAACCTATGTCTAGCATTTTTTATAATAAGTTTGCATTAATGATAAAAATTATGATGTTATTAGTGACTAAATGTTCCATATTTATGTTTAGCATGTGAATTCTATTAGATGTTTCATCACAATTAGGTTTCTCAAACTATCTTCCAATCACCAGGTACTCTCAAACATGCAATCAATTTAGAATATGCAGTTAAACAAGAATAAAACACGAGTGAAAAAAATATATTGAATAATGGTTTTCACAAAAAGAGTTAAGAATACATTGCACCTAATCCCCATGAATAAGAGAGTTGTTACTCATTAACATTCTAAATACTAGAATAAAAATAAAGATGAATGCCCCCAACCTTCGAAATGTGCCTCTACCTTCTCTCATTTTAGGTTAAGTGTCCCTCTCCCCGAAAATAACTATTTTTTCCCTCCCTCCCCCAAAAGGGGTGTTGTTTTCCCATAAGGGATATCCCCTTTGACCTATACCCACCCATTATTTATAGATTTTTTGAATTGGACTGAGTGTACTTTATCTTATACTAGAATAACCAACTTTATAAATATCTCATTTTTCTAATAACTTTAATAATCAAATTTTGTTGATATTCTTTTTAATTTCCTTGATATTTCCATTTATCCACAAAATATTAAATATTTAAACCTAATACTTATCTTTTCCAAATTTATTAAATAAAATCTAAAATATCTAAAATAATAATAATAATAATAATAAAAGATAAATAAACAAAAATTAAACATGATAATGTCAATTATAAGATAAATTTAAGATAAGACTCATTTTATTTATTTTTTGTATTTAGGATGAACAACATGTTCATACAAAACTTTAAGACATAAATATTTTGGATTAGAGCTTTGAAATGCATTAAATGTATTCAAATAATAAATGTGTATCTCCTTTTCAAACAACATCCCAATATTTATTCAATATAAATTATAAAAATTAATTAACTTTATTCAATATTTGTTTCTACGATGCTCTAATTTTTGGAGCTTTGAATGAGATTAATTTGCAAGCATGATTTAGCTTTTTTTTTTTATCAAAGATACACATATTAGTTGAATTTGTGTTGTTCCACATCATTCATAATGTTAACCAATGTGTATTTGTACATGAGTTCTAGTTGTGCATTTCAATAAAATGATGGACACTTAAGTAGATTACAAGTGTTGTTGACCTTTACCTCTAAATTTGATTGTTGACTTTCACCTTTTGAAACTTGTCATTTGTCATGTTGACCGTAGGATTTTTATATATATATATATATATATATATATATATATATATATATATATATATATATATATATATATATATATATGGTTGTTGTAATTTTAGTTTATGTTTTTTTGCTTTTGTTCAAAAAATTTCTATTTTAAGATAAAAAAGAAAGGAGTCTATTAAAGTATTGTTTACGATACAAATTGTATTTGATGATAATAATATACAATATTCACATTTTATAAACATTGATATGAAAAATATACAAAACAATAAAAAATAGTGTCATGATTTCAAATTATAAGACCAGAAACTTACAAATTTTTTGGATAAATAGATTTTTAATTGATAAGTGTATATATATTTTTTTCAATAACACTTAATCCTTACTTAATTTCTATTGACTATACATTTACTTAATAGTTGGGTATGTATTATAATTTATTTGATAAACAATGTTTGAATAAATATTAATAAATAAAACTAAATGAATAATATATAAATAATATTCATGCTTTGTTTTTTTTCTTCTTTTTACTACATTATTCTGTCAATGCAACTAATTGATGAATTTTTAGGTTTAAACACAAATGAGATATTCAAGTTCATAATCATACTTAACATGATCTTATTTAAATATTCAAAATATCTTCTTTTTAGTGTTTTATGCTTCCATCTAATGCACTTTCTGTAATAAGCCCTTACTTAAAAGGTTTAAAAAAAATATCAAATATCGATTCCTTACATATTTCACAAATAGTCTAATATTAAAATTCATGTTCCAACCATTAACATATTAAAATTTATTCCAAGCATTTTAATATATGGACTCCGGATTTAATCAAATATATTTTAAGAGTCAATTTTAGATATTTCCTTATAATTTTTTAAGTTATAATCCGTGATTTTTCTCATCATTTATGTATTAAAAACATAACAAATCAACATATTAAAATTTAACAATTTAATGTATTAAAACGACTTTAATCTAATCTAATCATAAAGACCACTTCTCATATTTTTCCTTTATTTTTGAAGTCAATAATTATGAATTTATTACATAAATATAATCAACAAGAATACATTAAGTCACCAACATCAAAATATTTTATATCACTAAATTACTTTCATAATTAATTAAGAACAAAAAAACATTCAATTCCAGAAAGAGTAAGAGATACATGTATAAAAATCACTAGAGCAAGTGTCATTAAACAAGTTTTAGCATACTTCTTTTCTTTTGATGTTTGTGAAGCATATAGTTCATGTTGATACTAAATCTCTTGTAGGCTTTTAATTATAGTTTATAGGAAAAAATGTATTTTAGTCCTTAAATTTTGATGTAAAATTTGAATTTGTATTTATTTCAAAATTTGATACAATTTGGTTATTGAACTCTAAAAATTAATAGATATAGTCCTCCCAATCTGATTGATTTAATGTTTATTTTGACATGTTAAACTATTTTTGAGACTAACATTTGAGTTGTTTATACCGTTTGACACTTTATACTTTAAATGTTAGTTCCGGAACACAATTTAACATAAAAAAACTAATATTATTTTGAGTTTAATCTCTCCTTCGATGTTTAATCTTATTATGTTCTCGTAATAATTCATAAATTGAGTACTCAATGTCCATCCAAGTTACAATATAGCTATCACACTTTATCGACACACAAAATTATATTACACAATTAAAGAAATAAAATAACACTACAGTGTGGCAATCACCTGCACAATTAATAAACCCTTCATCTTCAATTTCAAATTATCCAACCTAAACATGCGCTCAAGTCTACATTTGCTTCCGTCTCAATTTTTATATTGAGAGTTTAATGCGAACTTAATTCGGATGCAGACTTATAAAATTTTAAGAGTCATATTACAATATAAAATATTAGGTGTCATATAATTACAATATGAAATATTACCAATATTATCAATGTTGAGAATTTGCAGGGATTGTAAAAATATGAAAGATATATGATATATATAAAAGATATGTTATAGGAGAAACTTGTTATTTTATTTTATTCATATATTTTCTTTTTGATATATATGACAAGTTTCTCCTATAACATATCTTTTATATATATCATATATCTTTCATATTTTTACAATTCCTGCAAATTCTCAACATTGGTAATATTGATAATATTTCATATTGTAATTATATGACACCTAATATTTTATATTGTAATATGACTCTTAAAATTTTATAAGTCTGCATCCGAATTAAGTTTGCATTAAACTCTCAATATAAAAATGCAGACGTAAGCAAATGTAGACTTGAGGGCATGTTTAGGTTGGATAATTTGAAATTGAAGATGAAGGGTTTATTAATTGTGCAGGTGATTGCCACACTGTAGTGTTATTTTGTTTCTTTAATTGTGTAATATAATTTTGTGTGTCGATAGAGTGTGATAGCTATATTTATATTGTAACTTGGATGGACATTGAGTACTCAATTTATGAATTATTACGAGAAGATAATAAGATTAAACCTCGAAGGAGAGATTAAACTCAAAATAATAATAGTTTTTTTTTTTACGTTAAATTGTGTTCCAGAATTAACATTTAAAGTATAAGGTGTTAAACGGTATAAACAACTCAAATGTTAGTCTCAAAAATAGTTTAACATGTCAAAATAAAAATTAAATCAATCAGATTGGGAGGACTATATCTATTAATTTTTTTTCAAATACTTGACTAAGTAAATGGTAAATTATGTTAATCAAGAACATTCATCTAATTCCCTCTTCAGTAATATTTAACATTCAAAACTAGAACAAATTCATTGGGAACAAAAAATAACCTCCATCCTTGCTTTTGTTAACATGGCCAGAATTAAAGGGAAAAAAAAATCGAAATCGAATATCATCATTCTCTCATAAACACACAATTTTGTCCTAGTGTAACAAAATCATAAAATATAATTCAATAAATGTATTTTTTAGAAATAATAATTATATTTAGAAGGTTACATATAATATAAAACATACTTCTTTTTCTATCCTATGTAATTAAAATATTAAAAATTATAGTTTTTTCTTTTATAATATATTGAATAATTTTGTTATTATGAATCATCCTTTCATATGCGATTAATTTTTCAAATAATATTATATGATAAAAAAGTAATGATTATTTACGAAAACAACATCACACTTAAAAATAAAATAAAAATAAAAACTAAGCCATGTGTATTTATTATTATTTATAATAAATGGTAAATAAACTATTTAACTTAATTAAGTACTTTAAATAATATAATTAATTTTAATTTTTAAAAATATTTATTATCTTAATTATTACTTTTTATTTTTAGCACTAAAATAATTATATTCAACTGTAAAGATTAAAAAGGAACAATAAAATATGTTTGAGATTTAGAAATAGCAAAGTACAATATGACAGAAAAATATTTACATAAACTTCAAATATATATAAACTAAATATTTAATGTAGATTAGTTTTTCATACTCACAATGAAGTTAATCATAAATCCTTTTTCTTATGATCTATATAGTGAGAGGAGAGAAAGACTGGATACAAATTTTAAAATAAGTGATACAAGAAAGTTAAAAAATAATAAGCATGAAGAAAAAAAATGTAAAAAGTGATTTTTTTTTTCTATTTCTCACACCAACTTAAATATGCGATAATTATTTTTCCTCTCTTTCCTTTTACCAAACAAACATAAACATTTCTTTATAGTAATGGAAAAAAAATGCTATTTTATTCTAAAATGATCGTGACTATTTCACAAACACTTATCAAAGGTGTAATAGAAAGACAGGCAAAAAAACAAATAAGAAAAACTTCTTCTTTTCAATCCGAAAATCTTATTTGCATGAAATGAATAAATAAATAAATAGTTTCATCAAATCAAAATCTAATATCAGAACCGCACGTGCACTTCCTATGTGACACCTTTCACAGTTTAACTGCCACTTTTATTATTCTATTTTCCAATTTCAGAAATTCAATCGCATAATTTTCCTGTACAAATTCCAGACTTCATAATAATAATAATCATTGACCCTATTCTATTTTTTAATTTAATTTTCTATTTTATTTTTTTGTTATTTTTTGTTTTCCCCTTCGGGGATAAATCTCTCGGTTTTCTCAACTGGTTTCTTCTAATGTTTCAATAGGGTTTCGAAGTTTTTCTGTGTTTCCCTCTGAGATTCTCTCTGCTTTGGTTTTCTCAGATTTTTTTTTTTTCTAATTCGCGGCTCTCCCAGGTTGAATTTGGTAGGTTTTTCCAATTTAGGGTTAGGGTTTTGTGCGTGGTAGTCAATGGTTTGTTGCGTGCAAATTTAATTGGGAGTGTTTTTATTTCGGTACCCGCTTCAGTTTCTTCGTTGGTTCTGTTGCAGAGAGAAATGGGCACTTTCCCCTTTTGATCTTCCCGTCGAATCAAGCATCAAAATCTGAGCTTTATTTTTGTTCTCCCGCTGGTTTTTTTGATTTGGGGTGGATTTTTTTGTTCTTTCTATATTGGGCATCCTAGTACATTGAATTGGCTCGGCATTCACTCGAATTTGCAACGTGAGAGCTGGAGAAGCTGCGATGAAGTGGGTATTCTCAAAGTAGCATTCAATTCGAGGTCGAATATTCAGTCCGAGCATGGATTCTGGAAGGGATGCGGGTGGTGTAGCAGGGCCAGTTCTAATTCCCATGCGTTTTGTGTGGCCATATGGAGGAAGGAGTGTGTTTCTCTGCGGTTCTTTCACACGGTGCATATTTTGTTGATTGTTGCATGGGCATTTTAATTTTTTGCTTAGAATGTTTTGGTTTAGTTTTGCTTATCTCTCCTTTCATTTTAAATTTTATCTGAAAGGTGGTCTGAGCTTCTACCGATGTCGCCAGTGGAAGGTTGTCCAACCGTGTTTCAAGTTATTTATAATTTGCCACCCGGTTACCATCAGGTCAGTTTATGGTTGTGTTACCAGTTAATGGTGCGTGTGTTGCGTTTGATGTTTTGTGGATTTGATAATTTGTATTGACAATTAAGTAAAGAGATGTCTTGGTAGCAAAACTTTCCTTTCGCTTGTGAGGGTATATCACTGACTGTACAATTTATAAAATTCATGCAAGTGTAATAGGACACGGCGCTTGAGGTTTTTTGCAAAGGTTTAGAATGCTAGTTCCCGTTTCATAATAGTTATTTAATTTTCTTTGAATGTTATTGCCAATATTGTTATCTGAGTTTGAGGTGTGATGTGTGGCTCAAATTTGGCATTTCCAGTAGATGATTATGATAAGCACTGATGGGTTTAAAAGATGTTATTTTTAGAAAATGTTTGACCATAATTCATGGTTGTTGGATACTTATTATGAAATTACTTGAATGCAGTACAAGTTTTTTGTTGATGGAGAATGGCGGCACGATGAACATCAACCTTACGTACCAGGAGAATATGGGATGGTCAACACTGTCTTCTTGGCTACTGATCCCAACTACATACCTGTTTTGAATCCAGATGTTGCACCTGGAAATAGCATGGATGTGGATAATGAGGCTTTTCGCCGAGTGGTGAGAGTTAGTCATACCCTGACATTTATGTTTGTTTTTATTTACTGGACTGCTTTATGTATTGTGGCTATGTTGTACTTGGAAATGGAAATTCAAAACACAGGATCAATCAATACTCAATTCTATGAACTGACTGGATTCTATATAATGTTTTGCAACTCATTTTAATGTTAAGGTCTTTAATCCAGCAATATTAATTTATGTAAGCCTATTGAGTCTTCTCTCTTGAATGAAATTAGAGAGAAGACTATTGAGCCTATTGAGTTATAACAAATAAGGAGGAATCAGGACGATTTTATCTAATTTCATGAAAATTTCCATGTAAGTAAACCTGGTAACATACAATATCTTGTTGCCCATGTTCTTCTGTTTCCTCTTATATTACGATTTCTGCTCATGTTTGAAATTGTATATGTGAAAGAGGAGGAGATGGAGACAACATTATTTATACATAAATAAAAAAACTTCTGTTTTCTCTAAATCAAAGACTATTATATGCCTATAAACCGCTGTAGTTACAGTAAATAAGTACAGAATTTTGTATTCTGATTTGCACCAGTATCTTATTTATTTGCACCAGACAGTTAATTGTTCAGACTTCAGACTTGAGTTTATTATGTTGTTCGCTTAAAAAACAGGTCCGGTTGACTGATGGTAGTGAGGTACTGCCAAGAATATCGGATGCTGATGTACAAATCTCCCGTCAGCGTATTTCTGCATTTCTTTCTTCCCACACTGCTTATGAATTACTTCCCGAGTCAGGCAAGGTTTGGAAATTTTTACCTTGACCCTTTATTTTGGACATTATGAATTGACAACATTGCATCAAATTTCCAAACCTCAAACTTGAATTATGAAGTTACCAATTTAGTGACTTGTGACCACAGGTTGTTGCTTTGGACGTTGATCTACCAGTGAAACAGGCATTTCATATACTGCATGAGCAGGTAACTATTTATATTTTTCAGATGAATTGATAATAGGGCCCCCTTTTAGCCTATATTGAGTAATTTTGCTAAATGTGTGTCATTTACATACCTTTACACGGATAAATAGGTGAGAATGAACTCATGCATTTTGAACTATTCTATGGAATTTGACCAGTTATTTTAGAATCTATGCTTTGGCATTAATTTCAAGTCTTTTCCCCATTCCTTCATATGTATTTGTTTTTTTAGGTTTAGTGTGCATTGCTGATAGAAATTTGCATATGCAATTTTTCTGATCTGGATTACTTACAGGGAATTTTCATGGCTCCTCTTTGGGACTTCTGCAAGGGGCAATTTGTTGGTGTTCTAAGTGCTTTGGATTTTATTTTAATTTTAAGAGAGGTATTTCTTATATATTTTATTTTAACTTAATTAGAGCTATCACATGTTTAGGATCATTATTTATTTGTATTGGCAAGTTTTTTTTTTTTTTTTTAAATGCTGCAATCTTTTATGTGATGTTTGGCGATGCTGTGAAGAAAGGCTATTATATATCTACTTGTTATGACAAGTTACAAAACCTGGTATCAAAAGGAAAAGGCAAACAAGAAAAATTAGTGAAAAACATGTATTTTTATTATTAAAGGCTTTGCTTTCCAATGAAACATTTATTTTTATTCTTGAAGGCTTTGGTAGTTTCTTCCTTTCCAATCAAACAGTCTACTTGTATGACTGAATATGTGGCTTGTGCAATAAACTTCTTGCCAGTGACATATGTTCAGTTTTGACACTTGGTCATCAGTTAGTGGCAGGACCAAATTACTAAAATGTAGGAATGGTAGTAATGTGTTGAGCCACTGGATGTGTATATATGAATTGATTTATTCTGCATATTTGCATAACCAGCTCTGGCTTGTTGCTATAACTATTTACTTTTAAAATTATTTCATGTTGGTTATGAAAAAGATGAATTTGTGTGTAAACTTCTACTCCAAAAATTGAATTAGTTTTTAACATTTTATATGCACAACGATAGTAATCAGTGAATAAGTTTTTAACTCTTAAAGATGTTGATATTGGCATTTGTTTTGGCAGTATAATCTGATCTGTGTTCCCGAAATAATCAATGAGAATCAATTTCAAAATTTTGAAGTATGGTTAAACTGCTCATTTGAATCGTGTGGTTTTGAGATTACTTTGTCTTTGTTGCTTCAATATACATTGTTTATCCTTTGAGTTATACAAAGGACACAAGATACAACCTTTACTACTTGTTTATTCATGACCCTTTACATAAAAAGGAATCTGTATGCAGATCTTCATCTGAAAAGAAAATATGTATCTCAATCTTATCTTCAAATGAACTAAATCATAAGATTTGTACTGTTCATGTGAGGGGCTATAACAGTATTGAGCTTCTACATTAATTCCATTTGTATCATCGTGATATCCACTGTAATTCCATATATATCATGGGAAGAAAGAGTTACCTCTAGCATTTTTTTTTACGTTTTCTTGTCAGGGGAATCCATGTCTAATAAACTTGATACTGGTAGCTTATTTATATCTTTTATGTTAAACGTGGAAGGAGAAGGTCTTATCCATGGTATTAAAATTTTTTCAAACACACACTTAATGCTTCAATGTAATGATTTTTCATTTTCCAGCATTATTAGTAAGAAGAAATAATTGTTTGATAACTTATTACTCTTCATATTGATAATCAGTGGAATATAGCTTTGGTTCTTTTGCAACTATTGTGCATCACTTATTATCTTAAATTTTTTCACAGATACCCTTAAGTTTGTCTTTGTGTACACGTTTGCATAGCTTGTTGAAACTTTTAATTTCCTATTTCAGCTGGGGAATCATGGGTCTAATCTGACGGAGGAGGAGCTTGAAACACATTCCATATCAGCTTGGAAAGAAGGAAAGTCTTATTTAAATAGGCAGAACAATGGACATGGAGCTGTGTTTCCCAGACGTTTTATCCATGTATGTTTTTTATGGTCATACTATGCATAATCTCAATTTTTATTGCTTATTATGTTTTTGTAAAATCTGTGACAGTTAATAATAAGGATGAGTTGCAATAACTGTTTTTTTGTGTACACATGTTTTTACCCTTTTCATCCTTTGTATAGTCTTACCATGTTACTCTTATCTTCATTAACCAACCTTTTTGTTTCTATAATTTGTAAGAAACTACTCACAATGATTGTTTTCACTTTGATACTTATTATAATAATTAAATTTTTTTAATTGTATTCATTGTTTTTTATTATCATAAAAAAATGTGGAGATATAGGTGCAATAACGGCTGTGTTTTCACCTGTATAGACAAAGATCATGGTGTGTAAAGAACAGCTTGAGTTATTTACTGCTGTTTTTTTTTGTCGCTAATTCTATCTGAGTAAAAGGCTGATGAAGTTAATATAAGTGTTTGTGATAAGCCTAAGTAAATTAAAACAAACCGATAACATAGTTGATAAATGATGGTTATGGCACCATCATAATGGAATAGTGGGGCACATTTTATACTCACCACCATTTGCCTCCTGCTTTGTGTTGCTTTCTATTATTTTTTTCTTTGTGGTTCCCATTGCCCTGGCAACATAGTGGTATATAGCAATCATGGCAGAAATGGACTGCTTTTACAAAACACTTTTTATAGAGTTTCAAATAGGACTTTTAGTATCTGTCTTGGCTCTTCGCACTCTCCTGGGCCTATCTATTGTGACTCATTTTACCTTCTACCACCTTCTGATGACCGTGAACCCAGTGACTGAAACCCTTGTGATCAGAACTTCCGTAAACCCTGTCTGAGTTAAATATCTTATTTCCTTTTTCTAGTTTTTGTCGACATCTAGGTAGTGTGTTTGCATGGAATGGAACATAAGCCAAGGATGTTGAGTTTAAATATTCTAGGGATGGAGTAACCTTCCTAAAAACATGTTTTGGCCTAGGCTTGTATGTGTTTCCAATCATGAAACACTTGAGTGGTTTTAGTGATTATCATTGTATTTTAATTAAAGGCACTTGTCGATTGTATTGCACCATTTATAGTTACTGTAGTTCTATTAGTTCAATATGTTTGACATTCTTATGTATTATTCTATTATGGTGCAGTCAGGGCCATATGACAATCTGAAAGATATTGCCGTGAAAATCCTCCAAAAGGATGTTTCAACTGTTCCGGTTATCCATTCTTCTTCTGAACATGCTTCATTTCCACAGTTATTACACCTTGCTTCACTTTCAGGAATACTTAAATGTAAGCTTTGTTGAAAGATTTCTTTAGCAATATAATTAGGTATGATCCTTACCAAATTGATTTTTCAGGCATTTGTAGGTATTTTAGGCACTGCTCTAGTTCCTTGCCTGCACTTCAATTTCCAATCTGTGCAATACCTGTGGGCACGTGGGTACCCAAAATCGGGGAATCAAATCGGCGGCCTCTAGCAATGTTGAGACCGACTGCATCTCTTGCTTCAGCACTAAATTTATTAGTTCAAGGTGTGAACTTTTTGTCTGACCTTGAACATAGTGTATCAAAAAGAAAAGCAACAGAGAGAAAGAATGAAGATATTGGTATCCTATTATACTTTTGAGGTATTAGGCTGGTGATAGAGGGCATTGTCTCCCGCTATGAGACAAATTTTGATGTATGACTAATCATCAACAGAAAACGTGAACTTTTTGGGGTGATATCATTTTTATGCAAGCATTAAAATGTAAACGAAACATTTTCTTTGAGCAAAAGCTCAATTTTAGTTACATTAATTCTCGCCCTTTGCTTTTGCAGCCCAAGTTAGCTCAATACCTATAGTTGATGATAATGACTCGTTACTGGATATATATTGTCGGAGGTCTGTTGTGTTCTATATCCTTATTATTGTTACACGTCATGATGCCTAGTTTAATATACTATCTCTCAGTCTATGGTTCAAGTACTTCTCCTAGCATTCGTTCTTTGCATGGTTTGTATAATCTAACTTTTCCACCCTATCTTTCTTTATTGGCAGTGACATAACAGCTTTGGCGAAGAACAGAGCGTATACACATATTAATCTTGATGAAATGACTGTTCATCAGGCAAGTTCTTTTTCATTTTGCATACCTATAAACTGCCGACAATCAATGTTTTTAACACATATGTTCTGATTTCATCTTTTCCTCATTGACTTAGTTAGGATGTTTTATTGAGCCTACTTGCCTATGGGATGCCGATGTTCTTAAGAATTTGTAGATTTATTTAGCACCCTTTCTCTAATTATTTTTATTTTAAAAAGCAATGTTTAGTTGACATTATATAGCACAACGTCAGCTAGAAGGTCTTGATTTAGGGGTTTGGTCTTGTTCAAATATATAATTTCCTTTATTCTTAAAGTAATGTAGCCTCATATCATGAATACCATTTGAAGGTGTGTTTCTTTTTCTTGACCATTTGCTGTTGAGTAGATGCAGTGGATGATACTCAATAAACTTGATGAATAAATAGATTCTTAAGTAATATCTAGTATGATATGGAATTTGATTATTTTTTTCTCTTCAAACATTAAGGTCAAGAAGGATTTGATTTAGGTGTTTTGTCTTGGTGAAATATACAATTTCCTTTATTCTTAAAATAATGTAACCTCATTTCTTGAATAACATCTGATTATATGTTTATTTTTCTTGACTATTTTTCTTCACTTATGCTGGGGGCAATTCTTGCAAACTACTTAATAACTTATTCTATAATATAATTTCATAAATCCAACCATTGAATTTAGATAAATTGAAATTTTTGTATGTATATAATCTTATAATCAACATTGACTTATATTTTAAAAGTATATGTTAAAAGAAAGTTGATTGATGAAGTATCAAATAACTTTTATGCTGAATATATTCTAAATTATATGAAATTTTGTAGAATTTATCTAATTAATGAGAGTTCTCTATCCAGCAACTGGATTAAATAAATTCAATGTCTATGAGTAGTTAGCAAGGCACACTCTTGGAATAAGTAAATTTCTCCCCCCAACATCCCTGCATTATGTATTTTTGTGAAATGATCTAATTTCCATAGAAGCCAGTCTATTTGTTAATAGTGCTCAGTTTATTTAATCTGTATTAATATAAATGTGTCCTGTCCTGAAGGCTATTCCTATTATTGAGATATTTTTAATTGCCACATTTTTAAGATTAGGGTTGGAATTTTGTTATTGCTCTGATTGTTATATTTTATTTTAATTGAAAATATAAATGTTAGCATCTCTGTCTGCCCATTTTCCGAGCTAATGTTGCATACTTTATCTATTGATATGAAGGCATTTTAGTGTTTTTCTTCTTGTGGCCTTATTATCTTTTCTTTTGCATGTTTTTTGGTCCAGGCTTTGCAGTTGGGCCAGGACGCATATAGTCCCTATGAGCTTAGAAGTCAAAGATGTCAGATGTGTTTGCGTTCTGATTCTCTGCATAAAGTGATGGAACGCTTGGCAAATCCAGGTGTTCTTGTTTTCCCTTTCTGATGTAGCATGGCTTTCAGTATCATTTTCTATTTAATTATGTTATTGATTGACTATTAATTCAAAGGTTACCTTTTTAATTTTCTTTTGGTAATTTCGGGTTAGCTTTCAGCTCCTATCAATCTTCATCTGTATATTCTAAGCTTCGTAAAATGTAATATTTTATTTTGTGGACGTGTAACCCTGAGAACAAAAAAAGTATTTTACTTGACATTTATATATTTACTATAGTTATGTTGTTTCTGGGTACCTTGGGTTATAGCTCTCTTTCCTCCTGCAACTATCTGATGGTTTTCCTCAGCCATACTGAAAATAAGTGTTTTCTGTATCCCTAATCATTGTATAGATTATTACTTAGCATTTAACATATTTTACCAAGCTTAGAAGTATGTAACATATTATACTTAGCAGTTAACATATTCTGATGGCACCCACAATGAATCTTCACTAAAAAACTAAATTCAGACACTAGTGGCCTGACAAAAACTGAAAGGAAATTGACTAGAAAACTCTATTCAAAATAATTAGTTGCTCCATATTGGAAAGTGGAAGTAAGGTGGGGCCTAATCATAAAACTGTAGTGAGACTTCTGATATTTTTTCATGGCATAAGTGGATGAAATGTAAAAGTAAAAGACGAAGTGTTGTATCCATTGTTTTTGCCTAAACTTCATAGCATATGTTATTTCTTGAGATTTTGTTGATAGGATTGCATACCAGATGGCAATATAAATAGTAAAAAGTTGTGTCCAAGTTACAACTGCGTGCAACATCCATTTTGTTTGTTTTTGTTTAAGTTGGCATATTTGAATTTGGAGATTGTCCTTCTGAATGTTCTAATACTGTTGAATGCCGGAGACAGGTGTCCGGCGGCTTGTGATCGTGGAAGCCGGCAGCAAGCGTGTAGAAGGCATTGTTTCATTGAGCGACATATTCAAGTTCTTCCTCGGTGGTTAGTTTTGGAATGGTGAACGGAGAAGTGAAAGGGTCTGTGTAGTGCTTATGACATACAATTAGCCTCCATGACTTGTGCAGCCATTGAAAGTGGTTTCTACACGGTGATTTTTATCTCATTTCATTGTAATACAATTGGATTGGCCTCTTGCTTTATTGCCTCTTTTTAAGATTTTAGGCTGAGAGAGAGGCCTGTAAATTCAGAGTATTTGATTGCTCCAAATTTATTCATCTCTCCCCATTCGTATTATCTTCAAATGTATCGTGCTCCTGACAATAGATACCAGCAAGGTGGGGGAGCACAACATCTGTAATCATTCCATGCTGTGAAGATATCAAGTTTGAAGAAAAAAAAATGAGGATGAAGATTGAGATACTGTTGTTTTATATTTGTTGATTAATAATCCTTACTTAGGGTTTGATTGTTTACCTTTACTTAAGAATAACTTTAGCCTAAGTAGCTTATGAATAAGGGACCTTTGCATATGAAGTTGTATCATTAGAGGAGCTGATGTGAACAAAAACCTATAAGCAACAATTGTTTGTACCAGTTTATCTAATAGTAGAACAAAAACTTTCTTCGGTTCATGGGGTGCTGCTAACAAAGTTATACATTCCAAAGCAAAATTTCACTTTCAAATGGAGTTAGGATGAGTTTACAGGTGTGTTCTAATAAAAAAAAATCCTTAAAACCATGCGAGAAACAATTTCAGCAACATATAAATGAGTTAGGGTTAGGAGAGAAGAGAAAAGAGAGAAGATTTAGAAAGTAAAATTTGATTGATTTGGAAGCATAAAATAGATGGGAAAAGAAAAAGGATGATGATATTATTATTTGGAACCATTATCTTAAAAGAAGATTTGGAAGGTATTCTTAAGCAGCTTTATTTAATCTTTATTCCTTCTAATACTAATCTATGCATTTTTATATTTTATATTTTATGTGTCACCACCATTTTTAGTTATGGGTTGGAAGAACATTAACTATATTTGTATATTCTAAGTTAAATAAAAATTAACTTTTTGTTTTTTGGGTTGATAATATTTTTGAAAAAGACACTTCATATAATAAAAGTTTTTGTCTACAATTATTGAACCTACTGTTATTATTTAAAAATTATCCTTATGTTTAAATTTATCGTCCTCTTGTCACTTTAGAGATTTTATGAAATCAATGACATTTTCAACTCACACTAATATAAATCAATGTAAAACTAGGTATTAAAGTAAAAATTGAATTTTTTTTTATAAATAAAATAATATTTGAAAAATATCATAAACATAAATATTAAATTGCAAAGTTAGTTTTACGTTAAATATGTAAATGATTCTTACAAATATTTATTTTTATATTTAAAATATAAAATTTATTACTTTTATCTTGTAATATAGAATTTCACTATTTTAATATTCAATGCTAAATTTTTATCTTTAAGAAATGATATAATAACTAAAATATCATAATGAGAAGAAATGCATCATGACTGCATGTTCCATTTATCATATTCAAAATTCTAAAAGTAGTAACAAAAAATAATACAGTTTTATAATATTGAGATCAAGATAAAAGAAAAACGAAATTTTAGGGATAAAGTTATTAAATGGTATATTAGATGAACAAGTAGCACTTTTTTTGTGTGTATAAAATGGATAAGTATATATATATATATATATATATATATATATATATATATATATATATAGATTATTACGAGCTATATATATAGATTGATATATAAATAACGGAAACTAAATGTGTGAGGCGTTAACAATTTAATCCTTAAGAAAAAATAAAAAATTAATATATCAATATTTAAATTAGCCCTTTATGCTGTAGTTTAATAATAAAATAATTTTAAACTTATTATCAATTTAATCTTTAAAATGATATTTTCATAGTAAAGTAAATACATAAGTCGTAATTGCATAAATGTTCCACGTTTAAATACTAAAATAAATATTTTCGTTTTTAAAGAACTAAATTAAAAGCATCTAGTTCATTTAAAATTAAATTCATCATTTGACGAAACTATAAATTCTTGTTGAAATGATTATAGTATATTAGTTGACGCATGCGTATCGATCTTTTTTTTATAATAATAAATAAAAATATAATTAGAATAAAATATAGTTATTTTTTTATTATCCGTGTTTGTTTTTTGCGTACAATAAATTAAATTGATTTCAAACTTGAAAGGGGAAAGAGTAACTAGGATTTGAAGAGAGACTCAGACAGTAGATTTTCCCCAAATTCGAAATGGTCAGAGAAATTGAATCTCTGACAGAAGATGAAAGACGCGCACTTCGTGGCAGCAAATTTGCTCCTCTTCCTACAACTTCCAGTTCCCAACCTAGGTTCGCCTCTTTCTCTCTTTAGGGTTTTTGCCCCCTTTTCAATTTTACACTTCATTGTCAACCCCGTGATCAAATTTTTTATCTTGAATTCACAGTTTCAGTTCTCGCCCCTTCAGTTTTAGTGGGTCTGTCGTGAATTTTTCGATTGGTGGATTTTTGTGACAGGTTGGCTCATCCCGGTGGACCCTTGGCGACGAATAAAGCAGTGGCATTGGCGAAGTTTCTTGAGAGAAAGCTGAAGGACCCAAATGGATTGGCATCTATTAATCCTGATCTCCTTGAACTGGCTGTAAATAATGCCAAACAAACTGTGCATGCAAGTAACTCTTCTAACTCTGTTTCTCCTCTCTTGTAAAGCCTTTGTCTTGAATTTTAAATTTTTAGTGTTTTTATACATTCATTAAACCATAGATTTTGATGTATTGTAAGTTTACAGTGTTTTGCAATTATAGTTTTAAAAATCATATATGACGATTTTTTTTATTAGTTGACAATTCAGAATTTTTTTACCTCAACTTTTTGAAGTGTTTCTTTTTGTGTATTAGATCAGTTGCTTAAGTTTCATTGGTTTAATTATTACTTGGTTTTTATACTCGTTGATATTTTGCTGTGTTGACCTTATACGTACAGATTGTAAGTTTTAGACTGTGCACACGACCTTATTTATTTGACTATTAAGTTGTTGTATGAGATATTCAAATTTCATTAGACTTGTTATTTACGTCGAGTGTGGTTTTGCTTCGACTATTGTGGGGATTCTGGACTGGGCTTGGCTTCTGATAATTTGACGCGTATATTATCTTCTTGGCCATGTTCAGTAAAATATATAATGGCAGTTTTCTTCCACTATTTAGTGAAAAATATTTAAAAGAGGAGAAATTATTTTACCAATACAGGCAGACATCACCTGGGCAATCATGATTAATGTTTGGACTATAACCTGTTGATATTTATTTTTTCAAATCAAACAGAGTCAAGGTTACCAGATTAGAGCCACAACTCACTTTCTATTTTATTTCCCCCTTTGTGCAATGTTAGGCATAATCTTATCTGTTGGATTTTGGTTTCTAGTTTCTTTATCCTATGTCTTTAATTTAATTTATGTTATGTTCATTAAGTGTAATATTTTATGGTTCTCTACAAACATAGGTGGCGCTTCCAATTTACAAAGAACTATTCGGCATGTGGACTCCTTTGGTGACTCTGATTCTAAGGTTCTTACTTCATTATTATTAATGGTGTCTGAGCATTTGTTGAGATATCTGCCTTTTTCACTTTCTCGGTTTGTTATGGATGTTGATAGGATTCTAGCGAAGAAGAACTGAACGAGCTATCTGCGGTAAAGGAATGCAAGAGAAAGAAGAAAAAGAAAGAGAAAAAGAAGAAAGAAAAAAAGAAAAACAAAAAGCGAAAGGTCTCTGCTTGTTAATGTGACTATTTACCTTGATACTTTTACAATTCACGTAATTAGGTTTGTTTTGCTGCAGAATGCTGAGGACCTTGGATGTGCGGTGATGAAAAAGCCTAAACAGAAGTTTAAATTCTGATATTACTTGTACTAGCAGATTTTTGAAATAGAGGATTGGTGCCAAAAAATTTTAGTCATGGTTTTCTTTCCTCGCCCAAATTTGTTAGTTACAAGTAAATACCGAGCAGTTGGTGGAATGCTGTGACAGATTTTTTTGATTGTATCGATATTCCCAGCAAGCTACAGTATAGACCACAAACTTTTTTTTATTTGATTCATTCAAGGTGTGCTGCTGGAAGGAATTTGGGTGAAAACAACTCTAGTTTCCAAAGGCTAAGGATGGTGAAAATGCACATAGGCTTGTGTTATTTTGATCTTCGATGGCATACTCGATTTCAGCAGGGATATTCACTTCCTTTTGGCCATCCTCTTTTTCAGTATTGTTTGTATTTTTCTCCTCTTTTTTATTTATCCCTTGTTCGTTTTGTTGATACTCATCTCTGTTTTCTATTTAATTTAGTTCTGCAAAAAAGAATAAACTCTAGTTTTGATTTTAGTTAATCCTACTTTATATTTTGGTCTCTGCACACGTCTACACATTAGTTCTGTTGTATATGATGCCATAGATACAAGGAGGGTTGTTTCTTATGAGATGTGCAAGAAGCATTTTTCTTGCTAAAAGTATGCACACACATAATCAAGTTCAGAGATGTAAATTGTTGAAGTTATTCTACAGTCATGGACTTTTCTGATAGTCCTTTGAGTATATTGGAAAGGTTTGTATGGCAGATATGGATATGATTGCTACTTGATTGTAGATGAGCTCACTTTTTGTTGTGATGGACATATCAATCAATTATATCATTAAAAGAATCATCTTACATTTTGACATGTGGGCAGCTTCTTCCTGCACCTCCATAAATTCCCCCTTGCATTCTAATATAAAAAAAAAATAGTTTTTGTCCTTTCTGAATTGTGTAATCTGAAAGTAAACAAATAACTTTCGGATTGTATAATCCAGAAGTCAAAAATGACTTCTAAATTGTGTAACTTGAAAGTTAACTTTTTTTTTTCAAGAAAGGCTTTTGAATTGTATAATCTGAAAAATGAAAAAATATTTTCAGCCTGAAATCCAAAAGATATAGTTTCGAGTCACGAGTTTGTTATCAATCTCAGTGACATGGTGGTAAGTTGATCTCCTGAACAATTTTCAAGTCCTAGATTCAATTTTAAGAAAATGATAAACAGTCACATGTTGCTAAAAGAAACCAATTTTTTTTTTTTAAAAGTCTGTTTGAATATCTCGAAAGTTGTCTAAAAAATCACTGTATGTGACATGGTAAGCATGTTGAACAGTACAAGTTTATTGAGCACCCCGCTTAATCAAAGCTAAGATAATGCCTTGTGTACCACACAAGTGAATCACAAAGTCCAAAGCTTTTCATTTCTTCTATATTGATCTCTTCGGCAAAAGAATCACAATTTCCTCCTTTTGTTGGTGTTTTTCTTTTCCTCAATGTTACCATTGCGATTAACATTTGGGTCCTGAGCAGCATTTTTTTCCTGTTCTTGCAGTGCTTTTTTGACAAAAACATTTAGTTTCCATACTGTGTAGTCGGTCTGCATAAAGTACTCAAATTGGTCAACAGCTCCAAAGCACGTGCTATACAAAACAACTTACGATAGTGAAGACAAAATTAACAAAAAATGAGTGAGAACAAACGTTATAAACCTGTTTATCAAGGTCAAGGTTCACTTCTTGATCATTAGGTTTGAAGGTTGGGTCATCCTCACTAATTATCTGCAATGCCTTGTTGAGATTGTCCAAATTCAGTCTGCTGAAACTCTTCACAAGTTCCAGTCTCTCACGTAACGATATTTTCCTGCAGTATTGCCAACAAAATAACTATGCAGAGTACACATAATCAACTCAATGACATGTATTTTAAAGGATCAAATTATGAAAAAACAAATATTTATGGACACCACATAATGCTGGACTAAATAAAATACAAGGACAGATTTAGTGATTTTTTCCCGGAAAAAATTATGTAACTTTAATTAATTTTCATGTGTTTAATGACTAACTTCAATTTTTCAAAAAGAAAAAAAAAATTGAACAAAGTTATTAAAGTTTTTCTGGAAAAAATCACTGAATCCATTTCCATAAAATAAGGGTATCTGCATTAATCCTTGTGAATGGCCACTTTCTAAAGCTAATCGATTCATGCAATAATAAAAGGGTTAAATCACAATCCATTGTTGAATTGTTGTTCATGAGTGCCACTATTGATGGTAGGTAACAGTTTATATAGAAGGATTTGAGCTTCTTAGATTACAGTTTTCAAGATGGATAAGACTTCTTTTAATAGCTATAACCTTGTTTAACCTTCATCACCATGTAATAATAACTACTAAGCTACGACTATTTCACGAACCTGCACTTTTCAATGACCATTTCTTTGAGATTCTTCAAGTGCACTTCAACCTCGCATAGCTGAAACAACATGTAAGCAAACTCATTAACCATCTGATTTACTTTAAAGTAATGCAATAAATTTTACACACAACTTAGAAAGAAGACAGTGTATCAACCGAAAGACTAATTTCCTTTGCCATATTGGCATAAGCAGCTTCTTGAGCAAGCTGCTTTTCCATCTGCATATGTGCTTCTTCCTTTAATTGTTCATTTTCCTGAAATAATCACATTAAAAAGTATGAATATTTGGTATAACATTCATAGAATGACTAAAAATATAAGAATGTTGAATTCATCCAAAGAAAGGAAAATATTTGGGGAAAACAGATTACCGCCTGAACAATTTTTGGTAACAGCTGCAGCCATTTCTTCTCAAATTTTTCAAGCAATGACTTCGCCATAATGTGGATATCATGTTTTTCGTTGTTGTATTTCATTGCATTCTTGAAAATCAACCTCACATCAGAGTATACCTCACGCACGTTCTTATAACCAGAACCATCCTTGGCATTCATTTTCTTTTTTATCGTACTGAAATCCATAGGCTTTGCAATAATCTAGGACAAGAAAATTAAACAAAATATATTAATAAAGCAGTGAACAAAGAACTCTGTTAAAAAAGTAGTATTTTTCTAAAAGTTTCCTAGTATACATGCTTTAAAGTTAAAAATGATGATGATTTCAAAAGTGATTCTGTTGACAAGGTGTCAAAAGAGGATTAAATCTCTATTTGATCCTATGAAATATCTCTCTTAATGTCTGGTTGTTTAGTTAATTTCTTTCCCTACATAGCTAGTAAATACTGTGTTCTGTATGATTACTCTGTGATTGTTTTTGTTTAGCTTATTTTTATGTAGTTCATTATTGTCTTATCTATTTCCATTTTAGTTTACTTTTAGGAAATTCTTTATTGTCTAAATAATATATCTATAGATTTTCTTGTATAGATATTTACAGTTAAAATCAAGAAAAAAGCTTTAAAAAGAAAAGAAAAGAAAATTAAATACCTCATGATAGTCATGCAACCCAAGACCTTCAACATCTACAGGTTCCATGAAGGGCCAAGCCCATTTATGCTCAGCTATCTGAGAAGAAAAAAAAAATGTATCACTATTGATTTTCTGCAGGAAACTTGGTGCAGTCAATATAGAAGATTCAACAGAATAACAGGAGGCCATTCATTTATACAATCAAGAAGATAAACAATTACTGCACTGTTATTATCAGTCAAAGTAAGATAGTAGTAGATATTCTTTTCAAGAAAATAAATACATCTAAATATGACAATTTATTTATTTTATTTAGATTTAGTTAAGTTTTAAATATTTCATAAATTTAAGTGTTTTCAATGAGTTTTTATTAAAAATGTTCATTCTATATCTAGTGTTCAAAATATTTTTTATTGTTGTCCAAGTACCCTACTATTTGATTTTGTGAGCAAGTTATGACAGGGTCACATGGAGCCTCATAGAGCCACATAAGCAAGATGACAAGTATGTGGATGTATGCATGCTCTGAAGAACATAGTAGTAAAGGGAATATATGGAATTTCAATACATACAGGTCCCATCTGGCTATCAAGCACAACCAATTAATGCTGTCTATTATTGAAACCTGACCAAATGGTTTTGATTGATCAATGGCTCAAGTTCAATTCATGTAGGTCCAGTACAAAGAATATTGATACCAATTTCCCATCTAGGTCCCTCCCTGATTGCAATTTTTTTTTTTATCAACAAACATTAGTCGTTAATTTTTGTTACCGAAAGAGTTGAACTCGGAATCTCTCTTACCCTCTGTTCTAAATCAACTAAACCAATCTTATTTTTCCGAATTGTTAATAAGAACATCGAACTTATAACCTTTCCTTCCCTTCCATCCTGAGTGCATAATCTTAACCCACAATTGAAATCTGAAATAACAAAAACCAGTTGCAGGGTATTTCCACTTGCCTGATGAAATATTGTGCAAAACTGTTGCATAACCTCTTGCATTGAGTTTGAAGAATTAGGTTCCTTGCTTGATGCACCTTGATGTGACCTTCTACTGCCAATAACATGCTTCTCCCGGCCTTTGTCTTTCACATTATTAACTTGAGCTTTATTGGAATTGTAGAACTTTTCAACCTCAGCAACTTGCTCTTCAAGCTGTGGTCATGACAATTTTTCTTTTAACTCATTGTCAAGTTCAAACTTATCAAGTAGTACATAAATGCATAACACAAAATTTGTGCCTAACAAAATATAATGGATTCCCCAAACCTTAAACATGTGATAAGTACTAAAATAAATGGAGAGACCACCCTAGAAAGATATGTACTAACGGGGAAGAACCAAACATTTAAGCATTCCATCAAACACCACATACTCTTCCGTACGAGACTTGGGCACCTCATAATGCCCAAATTCTTATCACATTGGTAACAGTTCTCAATGCTATTTCATTCATACACAGGTGAAAATCAAAAACATCAAAAAGGAGAAAAACTCTTTTAAAAAATGAGAATAAGCAAGTGAAGCTCAGAGCTCTGCTCTTTAGTGTCCTAGTAGATTAAAATTTCCATGCAACATTAGAACCCTGAATCCAATAAACATAAGAGAGGGTGAAGAGAACACAAAAATAAATAGTACAAAGATAACCAGCACCAATTCTATACGATGTAAATATAACTTAAATACTTATTCAATATTTTCTTATTACAAGAAGACTTGCATTATAAATATGATAATCAATCATGGTGGAACAGGCTAAAAGTCATAGAAATTTATTGAAATATACCAAGAGTTTATGAAAACCATAAAATATTTTCCAAATTCACAAAGATTCTCAGTGCACTCTAAATATCCTCCCAAAATCTGAAACAAGAACCATGACACAGATACAGCAGTTCCATAAAAAAACATTAGCATTAGGAAAAAGGTTTCCAAGAACTTGTACTAATAGCCCCAATTCGGGTATAAAACATGTTAAACAACCTATTGCAGAAGAGCCAAAACTATTTTAACTTCAAAGCAAATTTCCAACAGAACTTTCAGATATATAACTCTTGTGCAAAACAAATCAATTACAAATTTCAGACTTAACTCCCTCAAGTGAATCAATTACAAAAAAAGGCTATTGGCAACTGACATAGAGAAAAAAAAAAGTACCAATTTCTCTACCGTCAATTAACTTCATATTTGTAACCCTAGAAATTATAGTTAGGAAAAAAAGAAGTTACATCATTCATTGATCAAATTGAGGATTAAAAATGTTTCAGTGGGTTCATGCAAGGAGTCTTATTTAGTCCAACATGATAAAGCATCTCAGTACCAATACTATATAGTTATGGGGAAATATTCATATTAGTCTCGCACGTGACGACTAGTACGACAAGACATGTTAGGTCTATAGCAGAAAAACAAATATTTGAATTGTGACAAGAAACAGAGCCGAAAAGAAAACAAAGAATTAACATCAGAAAACAAGAAATTCGAAAGAAAAATGCAAAATCATCCACACGTGCGAGTGATGTTCCAAAATTAAATGGGTCCTACTCATATTCCAATAGAAAAACAGAGAGAAATGGTTATGAATTACGAAATGAAAAGTCACCTTTTGAACTTTGTTGAAATTTTCACTGAAAGAATACCTAAACCGGTTCAAATCCTCCTTAATTGCATCAGGATTTGGATCCATTTCCTCACAAATTTTTTTTATGGGGTGCTACTTTTCAATCTGAGATTATATAGGTATAAATCCCTAAACTTTTTTCCACGTCAGAATTTCCAACACCGAAACATTGATCTAACCTAATTTGCTGGTTGATTCTATGATTTTGATTCAATAAATAAAACACATTAATTATGATATTTTGAATCCAAACTCGATTAAATTGGTCTATAGAGCACAAAACAAAGATTGAATTTTTAAGAACGGTAGAGTTAATGAAGTTTAGGGTTCTTAAATGAACGAGGACAATTTATTCAGGCGACATCATGTGTTGAAGTTCTGAAAGTCAAACTCACACTTCGTAGCGTTATTTTATAACGTTATGAAAACTTTGCAACAATTCCCCACGAAAGAAACTGCCATCTCACTCTCGACGTTTGAATTTTTTTTCTACTTAAAAAAAAATACCGTTTGTTTCACTCTATAAATGTCATTTAAACATTTTGATAAATATTGCATTGAAGTGTTATTAATGTTTTTAACAAAAGATAAGAGCGATTAATTATTTTTTATAATTAATGATTTAGTTATCTACTTCTTCAATTTAGTCTTCCAATTGTTAAAAAAACTTCAATTTGTTCCACTCCAAATTAAAATCAAATTAATAATTAAGCTTAATTACAATTTATATATATATATATATATATATATATATATATATATATATATATATATATATATATATATATATATATCTTAAAATAATATTTTATAATTTATACTTCAAATCATTTCACTTAATACTCAATTTTTTTTGCACTATACCTAAATACTTAAATATTTTACCTTTAGAAGAAGTTATTTGATATATAAATTCTAAAAACTTTTTTTAACGGTATATATAAGTTGTAATTAAACTTAATTACTCATTTTGGTTTCAATTTAGAGAAGACCAAATTGAACTTTTTAAACAATTGAATGATTAAATTAAATAAAAAATAATCAGGGAACCAAAATAAACTTTTGTAAACAATTGAAAGATTAAATAGAACACAAAAATAATAAGGAAACCAAAATAAACCAAACCTAAAAAATAGGAGACTAAATCAGTAATTATACATTTTATATATATATATATATATATATATATATATATATATATATATATAAAAAAAAAAAAAAAAAAAATATAAAA
>Ga0214544_1001365_pt1 | contig 50328 bp, 25 predicted proteins | sample CNSS3metaG_FD_160074 | JGI IMG/M metagenome (GOLD analysis project Ga0214544, IMG submission 160074) | Root nodule microbial communities from cowpea collected in UCLA plant growth center, Los Angeles, California, USA - CNSS3 | ecosystem: Host-associated > Plants > Roots > Nodule | place: USA...
GGATTTTCTCTTACATGTATTACTTTACGTTTTTATTATGAACACGAATAATGGAAACTTGTAACAATTGACTAATTATGTTATAAGTTTTGGCGCGTGCTTTCATGAAATTAAATTTTCCCGCGTTAGGATTTTTATCGAGACGACTATTAATATAATTATTTTCTTTTATTATTTATTTTTAAGTAATATTCCCTTGGGATGTTACATTTGGTATCAGAGCAAACGTTTTGATGCTTTTGGGAAAACTGGGGAGTGAGCTGACGTTTGTTGTGTGAAATTGATTGATGTGTGTTGGTTGTTAAATTTGATAGAGTATAATTTAATCCTTAGCTGTTTGATTTTAACAGTTGAATATGTGGCATGCACAGGCAATGGCAAACAGAAGGCGTAGAAACACCGCTGGCGCTGACGAGATTGCTAACGCAATCCACAGGATGGTGGATGCTATGCAGCCTATAGCAGCACCACCGAGGGCTATGATCCCACCTGTTAGACTAGTGACCATGGAGGACTTCATGCGTCACAAGCCGGCTAAATTCACTGGGAAAGCCACCCCAGATGAGGCTGACGCATGGCTTCGTGAATGTGAGAAGATATTCAGAGTGATAGAGTGCACAGAGGCGCAGAAGCTCAATTTCGCCACCTTCCTGTTAGTGACCGAAGCCGAGTATTGGTGGATGAGCATGCAGCAACAGATGATAAACAGAGTTGAAGAGGTGACTTGGGCTAGCTTCAGGACGAGGTTCCTGGAGAAGTATTTCCCTGATAGCGCTAAACATGAGCGCGAGGCAGAGTTTCTCACCTTGCAGCAGGGAAGTTTGTCAGTGCAGGACTATGTGGAGAGGTTTGAGTACCTCTTGAGATTCTACTCGCAGACAGTGACGGAGGAGTGGCATTGTAGAAAGTTTGAGGGCGACCTCAAACATGAGCTGAGGCATTTTATTGTGCCACTGAGGGTGCGAGAGTTTCCAATCTTGGTTGAGCAAGCCAAGAGTGTAGAGCAGCTGGAGATGGGACCTAGCCGGGTCAACCGCACACAGAAGAATAGTGCTAAGGGCAGATTCCAGAAGAAGCCCTATAGTAGACCAGTTGCGTCTTCGTGGAAACCGAGGTGCTATAACTGTGGGGGTGAACATCTGCAGCGAGATTGTACTAGACCCGCCCGCAGCGGAGGCAGTGGCATGGGCACTCGTAAGTGCTATGCCTGTGATCAGCCGGGACACTTCGCCAATAGATGTCCTAATAGGAAGACTGCTTCAGCATCACGACCTCAGCCATCCTCATCTGACAGGCCGAGAGCCGCAGGCCGGGTTTTTGCCATGACCAGCACAGAGGCCACTCGGTCAGGTAATCTGATTCTGGATCATTGTTTACTTTTTGGTAACAGTGTGTTAGTGCTATTCGATTCAGGAGCTTCGCACTCCTTCATATCTCATGATTGCGTGAAGAAATTGGGGTTGTCTACTCATGACCTTGGATGCGCGTTGGTAGTCTCGACACCCGCATCTGGACAGGTTTCAACAAATGTAGCATGTGTTGGATGCTTGATGGAGGTAGAGGGCAGACGCTTCAAGGTGAATCTAGTTTGCTTGCCCTTGGAGGGATTGGAGGTCATACTGGGAATGGACTGGCTGTCTATCAACCACGTGGTGCTTGATTGTGGACGGCGCAAAATTGTGTTCCCAGAAATAGAGGGGATAGAGTTGGTGACATCTGGAGAGGCAGTGAAAGAGATGAAGATGGGGTTGACTTGTTTTGTGATAGTGGCCCAAGAGAAGAAAATGAGTACAAAAGAGCAGATCAGTAAGATACCAGTAGTGGATGAATATGCCGACGTATTTCCAAACGAGATACCTGAGTTACCACCCAGCCGGGATATAGATTTCTCAATTGATCTAATCCCTGGAGCGGGTCCAGTGTCGGCAGCGCCATACAGAATGGCACCGGCTGAACTAGCAGAGTTGAAGAATCAAATAGAAGACCTGCTAGAGAAGAAATTCATCTGACCCAGCGCTTCACCATGGGGAGCCCTAGTGTTATTAGTGAAGAAGAAAGACGGTAGTTCTCGGCTATGCGTCGATTATCGGTAGTTAAACAAGTTGACGATAAAGAACAAATACCCACTGTCGAGAATTGATGATTTGCTTGATCAGCTCAGAGGGGCAGGAGTATTCTCCAAGATTGACTTGAGGTCTGGCTATCATCAGATCTTAGTCAAGCCAGAGGACGTCCAGAAGACAACCTTCAGATCGAGATATGAACATTACGAATATGTAGTGATGCCCTTTGGAGTGACCAACGCCCCAGCTGTCTTCATGGATTATATGAACCGCATCTTCAGACCATATCTGGACAAATTCGTGGTGGTGTTTATAGATGATATTCTCATCTACTCTCGGACTAGGGAGGAGCATGCTGGCCATCTGAGAATTGTGCTGGAGGTATTGAGGGAACATCAGCTGTCCGGTAAACTGTCCAAATGTGAATTCTGGCTGGACGAGGTGCAGTTTCTGGGGCTTGTGATTTCTTCGCATGGTATATCAGTGGACCCGAGTAAGATTGAGACAGTGTTGAAATGGGAGAGACCTCAAACTGTAACAGAAGTCAGAAGCTTCTTAGGATTGGCTGGGTACTACAGGAGGTTTGTGGAAGGGTTTTCTAAAATGGTGAGTCCATTAACTCAACTCACTAGGAAGGATCAACCCTTCTCATGGACTGGTAAATGTGAGGAATGCTTCGAAGAGATGAAAAAGAGGTTGACTACAACTCCGATTCTAATTATTCCAGATACCAGTAAGGTGTTTGAGGTATACTGCGATGCATCCTATCAGGGTTTGGGTTGTGTCTTGATGTAGGAGAAGAGGCCGGTAGCCTACGCTTCTAGACAGTTAAAGGTGCACGAGAAAAATTATCCGACCCACGACTTGGAGTTGGCTACTGTAGTGTTTGCTCTTAAAACATGGAGACACTATTTGTATGGCTCCCAATTTCAGGTGTTTAGTGATCATAAAAGCCTGAAATATCTGTTCGATCAGAAGGAGTTAAATATGACGCAGTAACGCTGGATGGAGTATCTTAAGGATTATGATTTCGAGTTGCTCTACCACCCGAGTAAAGCTAATGTGGTGGCGGACGCCTTGAGTCAGAAACGGCTGCACATCTCAGCTATGATGGTGAAGGAGTTGGAGTTAATTGAGAAGCTCGGGGATATGAACCTGGGTATACAGCTGAGTGAGGATTGCATCAGATGCGGTGTGCTTACATTGACTAGTGACGTATTGGGAACTATCCGAATCAACAGAAGGATGATGCTGAGTTACAGCAATTTGTGAGTTGGATAGGGACTGAGAAGGGGAAAGACTACAGGATTGGGACAGATGGTATCCTAAGGTTCAGAAACCGAGTCTGTGTGCCTGGGGATTGGAGACTAAGGAAACAGATTCTGGAGGAGGGCCATAAAATCCGTCTTAGCATACACCCAGGTATGACTAAGATGTATCACGATTTGAAACAGTCTTTCTGGTGGAACGGGATGAAGACCGACATTGCTGACTTCGTGGCATCGTGCTTGGTATGTCAGAAGGCCAAGATTGAACACCAGCGACCAGGGGGTACACTTGAGTCGTTGGATATTCCTCAGTGGAAATGGGATAGTGTAGCCATGGACTTCGTCACTCACTTGCCGAAGTCTGCGAAGGGGCACGACTCAATCTGGGTAATAGTGGACAGGTTGACAAAGTGTGCTCATTTCCTTGCTATATTAATCAAAAGTGGTCGATGGACAGATTGGCTGAGTTGTATGTGAGGGAAGTGGTCAGGTTGCACGGTGTGCCGGCTAGTATAGTGTCAGATAGAGACCCGAGATTCACATCTCATTTTTGGTAGTCCTTACAGGCAGCGTTGGGGACTCAGTTGAGGATGAGTTCTGCATACCATCTCAGACTGATGGACAGTCGGAGCATACCATTCAGTCCTTGGAGGATCTGTTGAGGGCTTGTGTATTGGATCATATGGGTAGTTGGAGTGAGATGCTTCCCTTAGTGGAGTTCACATACAACAAAAGTTATCACACCAGCATTGGTATGGCTCCATATGAGGCGTTGTATGGGCGGCGGTGTAGGACGCCATTATGTTGGAACCATGAGGGGGAATCATTAGTGTTAGGTCCCGAGTTTTTACAGCAAACCTCAGAGAAGGTTAGGGCAATCTAGGAGAGAATGAGGGCTACGTAGAGCAGGCATAAGTCATATGTAGATAGGAGGAGGCGACCTCTAGAGTTCGAGGCTGTGGATCATGTATTTCTCAGGGTAACACCGACGGCTGGTATTGGGAGGGCCATCAAATCGAGGAAGCTAACTCCGAGATTTGTTGGGCCTTATCAGATTCTGAAGAGAATTGGCGTTGCAGCTTATGAGATCGCCCTACCACCACACCTGATGAATCTACATAACGTGTTTCACGTTTCCCAGTTGAGGAAATATGTTGCAGATCCGTCGCACGTATTGGAGTCAGATGATATTCAGATTCGGGAGGATTTGACGGTAAGCACTGGACCAGTGCGAATTCTAGACTCACAAGTGAAACAGCTACGGGGGAAGGAAATTAAGACTGTGAAGGTGCTGTGGGATGAGACTACTCAGGAGATGACCTGGGAGATGGAGGATCGCATGAAGCAATCCTACCCGCACTTATTTCCTGGTAAGTCTTATTTTCGAGGACGAAAATCTTTAAAGGTGGGTGTAATGTAAGACCCGGGAAAATTAAATAGTTATTTAATTAATTATTTAATTAGGACGGGTAATGAGAACATTTAAAGCATTAAATGTGAGGGAATATGATGTGGAAAAGTACTAGCTCAAGTGGTTGAGAGTACTTTATTGTGTGTGAGGACTTGGGTTCGAGTCCTATGTGTGTCACTTGGATGTTATTAAATTATGCATTTTTATGTAATTATATATTGAATGCGTGGTGTCATGATAAACTATTAGAATTGTAGGACTTATCATGAAATAAGGATTGGTTGAATGGTTTGGCCTTGGTTGGGTATTTGTATGAGTGTGGGTTCAAACCTTGGTGAGAACTAAATAATTCCTTTTTGCCAAATTTTTCCTTGTGCATGAATATGGAAGGGTTAGAAACCTAACAGCCAAGGGAGAGGTAACCTAAGGGCTGGAAAACAGAGAGTTAATTAAACATTTGGTTAGCCTTAGTGTCATTTTTATTTAAAATTCGTGTAAGCCACTAAAGGAGCAATTAAGTGAGAGTGATAGTGAGAGAGAAGGTTAAAAGAGGAGAAAATAGCATTGAGGGTTCGTGGTAATCATAAGCAAAGGTTTTTCCAGAGGATTGGGGCTGATAGAGTAAGGTAGTGAGGCTGAAATCGCAAAGGTTGGAGTGGAAAGCAAAGGCTAGGGAGGTTTTGGTGAAGGGATAAGCACACCAACCCGAATTTAGCAAGGAATCCAGGTAAGGGGAGTTGTTTTTGCGTGCTATTAATAGTATACACTCTGTTGTGCCTTGTGCGATCATAATTGCATGGATTATCTGACTGGTATGCGTTGTTTTTCGTGATTTCTGGGTTCTGCTCAGAAACCGCCTGGCGGGCATGCATGAGCCGCCAGGCGGTTCATCTGTCTGTGTGTAATTTTGGGTTCTGGTTGCTTAAACCGCTTGGCAGGGATGAATATCCGCCAGGCGGCGCGTCAGTGTTTGCGCTTGCTGTTGACTTGCGTTCTGTGCAGGGTCATTGAGACTTCTGATTATGATTTTATGTATTGAATGTATGGACTGATTAGAATTGGGGTCTAATGGTGTATGAGAATACCTTTATATGTTAATATGAATGGAGTGGGGCTATTGGAATGGTAGAACCCGAGTTGAGGTATTAGGGTTCATGGTGAGTACGAATTTGAGGACAGTACGTCAATGGAAACTGGGTCAGTAAATTAAGTATGATTTATGGTGTGACATTGTCTGGGTAGTATAAGTCGGATTCTGGCCAACTTGGCTCGTTGCAGGTGCAGCAACCTAGATATTTTTCTGGGTTCTGGTATGCCGCTTGGCGGCGTCTAGCTTGCCGCCAGGCGATGACGGGGACAGTGGCGTAATGCGTGTTGTTTTCGAGTGGTCGTGAGAGGAGAGGCTGAGAGGGATATAGGTAATTACAGGAGGACACAGTAAGGATTAATATGCTTAGGTAAGAGAGCATGGGAGTGGAGAGTGGTTGATAGTATGTTCATGCGATGGGTTGTTGAGAGTTGAGTTATTTAAAGGAATTATATATAATGAATAAGATGGGTAAACGATTTATCTTGTGTTTTATATGCTTGTTATTTTATTTTCTCAGCTCACCCTTTCTGTTTGTGTGTGGCGATGATCGTGTAATTCGTTACACGGGAGCAGATGTTGATACAGGTGGTGCTAAGGATGTTCAGATGGCGGAGTGAGGGCTAGCATGGGATTAGAGCTAGGATTTTCTCTTACATGTATTACTTTACGTTTTTATTATAAACACGAATAATGGAAACTTGTAACAATTGACTAATTATGTTATAAGTTTTGGCGCGTGCTTTCATGAAATTAAATTTTCCTGCGTTGGGATTTTTATCGAGACGACTATTAATATAATTATTTTCTTTTATTATTTATTTTTAAGTAATATTCCCTTGGGATGTTACACTCAACACAAGACCAACCTGCTGAAACTGCTACAAACAATTACCTATATCTTCATTCCAACGAAAACCCTGTCATTTCCCTCGTTTCTCCTGTTCTAGATCCAACAAATTACCACTCCTGGATTCATTCCATCGTTCTATGGTTACAACCCTTTATACAAAGCACAAGATAGAATACATTATTGGGATAGTGCCACAATCTGACAAAACACACAATTCGTTTCATGTTACCGCCGTAACAACATGGTAGTTCCTTGGTTGGTCCACTTTGTCTCTTCCTCCATCAGTTAAAGCATCATATAAATGGACTAATCCATTGATATATGGAAGACCTCAAGAACCAGTTTGCTTAAGGCAATCTTGCTCGCATTTTAGATCTTAAGTTGGAGGCAGCAACACACTCTCAAGGATAGTTTTCGCTCGGATCCTATTTGTGTGTGCAAGTCAAAATTCTCGTGTAATGTCTTGTCCATCATTGCTTAGTGCAAACACGAAGATAGAGTCATGCAATTGCTATGATGCTTAAATGATCAATTTTCAAATATAAAAGTTTAATGTTCTTCTCCTTGAGCCTATATACCACCTATATCCAAGATTTTCTCTCTTATTGTTTGTTGGTTCTCAAGTGGGTATTCACCAAAGTCCCGCATCGAGCAATATGAAGAAGAGAGTAGCAGAAAAATACTATAAAAGTAAATAGTTGGTTTTAGAGTTGTCACCACAACTCAATAGGTCTCTTGGGTGTATAAGGGGCTTGGATAGTTGTGTGTCATTAGAAGGTTTGCGATTTTTGCCAGAAAAATTGCACTATGAAGGGTTTGCAGTTTTGGTCCATAAAAAATTGTAAGAAGGTTTGCAATTTTTGCTCGAAAAATTGCACTTGGGTGATAATACTTCTTGTTGAGTGGTTGTGGATGTAAGCCTTGAGGTGCCAAACCACATTAAATTTCTTGTGTGTTTTTATTTATTTTTCTGCTCTTATTTGTGGGTGTGCTTCCGTTTGAAGAGATTATTTTTAGTGCGTGATTTCCCAACAGTGGTATCAGAGCTGAGGTTCTGACTAAGGGTTTCTAATCAAGGGAGGAAGATGAGCAATTTGGCATACTGACCATAATCAACGTTCTTTGAAGAGAGTGGAGTCCATGTGTGGCAAGATGTTCCCGGATCTGTGGGGGAGGTCACAAAGTTCGTGTGTGGCAAGATGTTCCCAAATTTTCGGAGGAGGTTGCAGTTGGTGCTCACATGGCTCGTGAGTGATGTACGATCGAGATTTGATCTACGATTCGTGGTTTGTTGTATGTGCATGGAGGAACTACTCTACGTACAAATATACTCTGGTTGTTGTGTCTGGTGGACTGCGATGTTTGGTAACGTTGGATCTGCATGGTGAGGGTGGAGCTCGAGATGTCCAGTGGTGGTGTTTTGCATGGCAGGCTCACGTGATGCTTCATCGACAGCGGATGTTACGTCGTTGTGTAAAGTTGCCGACAACGAGTTTGATGTGCAAGGCGGTGAGGGTCGATGATGAGGAAAGATTGTCATCGTCAGTGAGTCTGTGCAGATCCCAAGTGACAAGAGTGGTTCAAGCAGATTTGTTGGATAACTAGTAGCAAGAGTGGTTCAAGCATATTTGTTGGTGGTGTGTCAAATGTTTGTTCCATAGCATGTGAGACTTTTGGTGAAGGGAGGATATGTTGGTTCTCAATTGGGTATTCACCAAAGTCCCACATCGAGTAATATGAAGAAGAGAGTAGCAGAAAAATACTATAAAAGTAAATAGTTGATTTTAGAGTTGTCGCCACAACTCAATAGGTCTCTTGGGTGTATAAGGGGCTTAGGTAGTTGTGTGTCATTAGAAGATTTGCAATTTTTGCCAGAAAAATTGCACTATTAAGGGTTTGCAGTTTTGGTCCATGAAAAATTGTAAGAAGGTTTGTAATTTTTGCTCGAAAAATTGCACTTGGGTGATAATACTTCTTGTTGAGTGGTTGTGGATGTAGGCCTTGAGGTGCTGAACCACGTTAAATTTCCTGTGCGTTTTTATTTATTTTTCTGTTCTTATTTGTGGGTGTGCTTCCACTTGAAGAGATTATTTTTGGTGCGTGATTTTCCAACATTGTCCAATAAGAGTCAACTCATGGCTGAACACATTATTGCTAATGTTTGGGCTAAGCTGACTTGGTTTGACCTTTTAGTTTAATATGACTTGACTCTATCTTAATCGATTTAGCTTGATTTTCATTTTAGGTAACTCATCTCAGTTTTTGGCCAAGACTAACTTGACTCGATCTTGGACCTAGATCAATTTGGATCAAACTGATCTTACTACCTTAGTTAGACTTAGACGCACCTTGATTTTAAATTTTTAAAATCCAAAATGTAATCGAATATAAATCTGGAATCCAAAAATATAAATTTAAATTTAAAAAAAAAAATTAAATAGACTTAAAAGTAATATGAATTGAAATAGTTATAAATTGAATTCTTTAGGATTTGTAAACTCGTATCAAACTTTGTTAAAAAAAGGCGATCAATTTACTAATCACTAAAGATACTATTTATCCAAGGATCCATAATAAGCGTTATGGAGTGTGTCCTACTCACATGCTATAAATATAGCAACTTGGGATGACATCATATGAGAGGAAGTTAATCTTAAGAATCTACATACATACTCCAGACCTTAGTACCAACAAAATGAAATTATACACGCATAGAACTTGAAGTAAAAAATCTCTCGGAACAATAATAAATAAAATTTAAAATCTGAAATAAACTTTTGTATTATAAAAATAAACAATATTTTTCTGCATAAAAGTATTCTTCTTTTCACCAATAGATGACCTAAGAAGATTTTATTAGATGTGATGAAGTAACTCTTGGCTTTCCAGCTTAACAATCTAAACCTAATCTACAACAAACCAAACCACAAAGGAGTCCAACACTCCAACCTAGCCATCAACTCTCACCCAAAACTCAACAACCCCACATCTCAAAAAGTAGCTTTGATTAGGTTGTTTTTCTCTATCTCCAAATACTCACATAACATGCCACAATTTTGCTGCAAGAAAAGATTGCACCACCGATATTTAAAGGTGAGTTCTCCTTTTATGTTTGATGTTTTCATTGAAAATTATAGCACAGAAAATACTGTAATACCCAAAACATGAATGATTTCATCTTCATCAACTCATAGTAGGTAGCTTCTTCAATGGCAATGCTTGTGTGGGTCTCTAATTTGATCCGTTCGTGGCCTCTGCTAATGTATGCTGTGAGTTGGGTGACGGTAATGACGTTTACGGTGGCGGTTGCTTCACTCTCCACAGAGGTGGCTTTTGTCTCCGCCATTTCTTCCTCTCATACGTGCAAAAGTAACGATGGTGGGTCTTTCGTTAGAGTTAGAGTTCCGTTGGAAGAGACACCGTGTTTCCCCGTTCACCTTCTCACCAAATCCAGCATCGATGCCATCGTTCCACCCATTTTTGCGGCATTGATTGTAGCTGCTTCTGCTTGCGTAGTAAAAGCTGTGGGCCTCTGGGAGCATGATCAAACCACACACTCTGCTTTTCCCACTTAATTTTTCCCTTTTTTTTTCTCGTACTAAAAATATTTGTCTTTTTTACCTTAAACATAAATATGTTTTTGTTGTTAAAGAAGGCGTGTAAGACATAAATATGTTTTTGTTGTTAAAGAAGGTGTGTAAGAAGAAAAGGGGCTTGAAGATATATTATGAAATTTCCATTATGCACTTTTTTAGAGATATAAGAAGATAAAATAAAAGTAAAATGATAATTTGTGAAATTTAGTAAAATTAAGGGGTGAAAAGAAGGAAGGTGGGTATATAAATTTCCTATTATTTGTGGAATTAGATTTATCCAGGTTAACGTCATTCTCTATTTCAAAGTATTTGTAATTTTAAAAATTCTCGTTTTAAATTATTTACATTTCTCGAAGTTATGAAAAGTCTCTTTATTTTTTTATTATTATTATAATTTATTTTCTATCAAAAATTAAATTTAAAATGTTAAGAGAATATAGTATTATTAATTTTTATAAGTATGAAATTACTTTGTAAATATTGTACAAAACTTTAAACAATGATTATTTTAGAATAAATCAAATACTTTAAATACAAAATTTGTTGAGTGTCCCTGCTTCTTATCCAATTAACACCTCGAACTCTCTCTTAAAATAAAAGTTAAATTGTTTTATCCAAACAAAAAAATTAAAATTTAAAATATTTCAATTACTCCACTAAAACAAACTATTTAAAAAATGCAGAGAATTCAACAACAAATAATTAAAATACTATCTATTTCTATTTCTTGAAATTTTGAAAATTCTTCATCCGAACACAAGATATCTCTAACAAATTTACTTCATTATTATTTAAATTTGTCAAAATTTGATTAAACTAATCATTTTGTTTGACTAAATCATCATTAATATGTTTACAAAAAATACTTACAAACATAATTTGAATCCACCAGACCGTACAATATCGACCAAACCCGAATCTAAAGTTTATTTTACAGTCTAATTTTAACAACGTAGTTTCATCCCTTACTTGCTACTTTAATTTCACTTTAATTTTAATAATGTGTTTGATGAAGATCTACGCCTAGAAAGTGCGTATTGAGCCAAGGGTAAGCACAACTCACATATATGTTTGGGAAATATCTTCCCTCATATTTAGAACTTATGATTATATAACTGTTCTATAGGTAATTAGCGTAGCGAGTTTTGATACATCGATTATGAATAAACCGCTTTGGATACAAATTACAAGAATTTTTAAAAGTTGTTTTGTTAAATATATAAAACATTTTTCATTAAAATAAAACTCTTAAAGGTTCTTTTAATTTAATATCCAAACATAGTTGGGTCTTGGTGAAATTATTTAAGCTTTTGAAAGTGAGTTGATCAATTTGTTGCTGAAATCCCAGAGCTTTCTTCCTAAGAGTTCGTTTGAGGCTTGTGCACTTGGCTCATACTCATTACAATCCAGAAAGTATTTCCCAGATACCCCTTTCAAGCTTGGGTGTAAAGCAACGAAGCACGTTGTGGCTGCTCCCTGTTTTGACAAAATCAGAAAATACAGAGAATTACGATTGGTGACTCCACATTTTGATTACTCTACAATGCATCATTTTGCATCAGTATTAAAAATCTGTGGTAGAAGGAAGAGAACAAAGAGAAAAAATACCTGCGGAATGTTCTTCCATATGAAGAAGGTAAACATCTTCAGAAAATCTGTTGGATATTATAACATGGTCTCAGTCTAGTATGAACGATGAAAAGAACATTAAATGTTTTGTGTTTTGTTACTGTTGTGGTTATTTTTTGTATTGTACGTACTCATGAGTAAAGAAGAGTGTCTCATGAGAGGAGTCATTATCACCCCTGGGTGGACAGCGTTGGCCGTGATATTAGCACCCTCTTCCTGTTTAAATCAATAAATGGTCAATAAATGAAGGAATAAATGCTACAGTACAAGACATTTCAAAAATTTAACCTTTTACGTAAAACATATTTTATTATTTTCTCTTACCATTATCATCAATGCATCTTAAATTTGAATAAGAAAATATGTTTTTCTTAGTAATTAAATTCTTAAAATTATTATAGTTAAAATTGAGATTTTACACTTATTTCTCGTTCAGATCTTCACGCACGATGGTGATAAAAGAAAATAGTTAAGATTATAGACCAAAATTATAAAATTGTGTGAATTATTTTTCTATTAAATTATATAAATTTAAATAAAATATAATTTAATTAAGAGTTAATATAATTAAAAATTTTCTTCACTATTAAAAAAATCATATTTTCTGCCAATTTTGTTTTGATTTTCTTTTTAAAAGATACTTACAAATTTTGTTATGGAAAAAAATTTATAGTCAATAATTTTGTTAAATATTTTGTATAAAACACTTTTCACAACAAATTTTATAAAAAATATTTACAAATTTTATAATTTTATAAAAAATAATTATTCACGAAAGAATTATCTGTCAATTAAAATTCTTAAAAAAAATAATAAGATTTTACAAATATTTTTAACAAATATAATATAAAAAATTTTAATAGTGTTCCCATCGCGAATTTCATCATCCTCCAAATAAAAATTAATAGAATTAAAGTTTACATTATTTTCAACCGCCGTAGTCACTTTCAATTAAAACAAATTTCAAATTGAAATTTTTCTACACTTGACTGAATCAATTAAAATAAAACTCAATTATATATATATATATATATATATAAATTGTATAAAACATATTTTATAAAAAGTAAAATTTACGATAAAAAGAAACCCAATAAAAAATAATGATTAAAATTATAAAAATTGAGCAATAGAAAGGTTGACCTGTAAGCGACGAGAAAGCTCTTTTGCGTGTAATATGTTGGCTAACTTTGACTGTCCATATGCCTTCTTGTCAGAGTATCTGTAAAGTTATAGGGAAAAAGTAAAAGTTATCTGCATTCATTTATACAATATTTGTTTGACTCTTCTGATTATACTAATTATTTATGACACAGTTGCATGACCCTTAAATTATCAATTATTTTTAGTACGAATGTAGAAATTGTGAAGACTTATTTGCGTGTGCATACCCATCTTCTTCATTGATGTTATCAAAGCGAATCCCTTCTTCGTAAGTGTAGACGTGAGCAATTGATGACAGATTTATGATCCTGCCTTCTATCCCAGTTTCTTTTGCTGTTTGTTTCATCTTGTCAAGAAGAAGATTGGTCAAGAGAAAATGACCTGAGAAGTGAGAATACTACAAATCAGACTTCACACAATGCTACTAAGAACTAAAAGAAAAAATCAGAATAGAAATTGATTGAGTATATATATTCAAACAGGGATATTAACCAAGATGATTTGTTGCAAACTGCATCTCAATGCCATCTTCTGTTTTCTGAAAAGGGCAGAACATGACCCCGGCATTGTTTCTGAAACCAAATGACAACAATGGCATATCAAAATGTTGAATCAAAACACAGAGGCATTGAGAGAGAGAGAGAGAGAGAGAGAAAGCACATTAAGATGTTGAGAGGAAGGGAAAGCGCGATGAAGTTATCCACAAAGGTTCTGACAGAGTTGATTGAGCAAAGGTCGAGCTTCAATATGTCCACGCGAGCTGACTCGTTCTCATGCAGTATCACTTGTTTAGCTTCCTTTGCAGACTCCATGTTCCTCGCACCAATTATCACATGGACCTTTCGAAGAGCCAACACTCGTGCTGTCTCCAACCCTATTCCACTTGCTCCTCCTGCATTTCATTTCCAATGTTTTATATTACACAATAAAATTAATTTACATCGTATATACGAGTTACATTAAAATCCTATTCTTAAAAGATGACTTATAATGTTTTCCATACTTCAAATTAGCTAAAAAAAACTTGATAATGCACAACTGGTGGTTCACATCATCCACCACCAACTCTTCTTCTGCATTTATGTTTGGGCCGATTCTCATCTAAAATTATTTACTGCTTCGTAAACGTAATTCAATTTGATTGTACTATATATCTATCTACACAATCTTTTTTTAAAATCCAGTATCTATACACTGTTTATTACTTTAATTTTTTCCTCTACCTTTCTGCTTTAACACCACCTGCCCCTGACCTCAGATAAATGCCAACTATTTAGTTCCAAACAAAACTTATTGCAATTTAGTTCAGTATGAAGAGATCGAAGATATCTTTAGGAGTAAATTCATTATATAGAAAATAATAGAATAGTATACCAGTAATAAGAGTTAATCGAACAGATCCTAACCAGGTTTTAAATCATGAAAAATCAATTATTTTCAAAACTAATAATGATAAAGAATGTCAGAAATAATTTCCCAACTTTGATCGGAAGATCTGTTTAGTTTAAAACACTGTTTTGTCGTAATACGAAAAATGTTATCTCAATATTTTTATTGAAAACATGAAATAAGGATAGGCATGTGCGATAACTACCATCACTGGTTACATTTGATGAAAAATTATCTTATGTCTGCATGCATGAATATCCATTAAATAGATACTTGAGTATTTCCAAATATTCATGGATAAATATTTGATAACATATAATTATTTAAAAAACGAGAATAAAAAATTAAAAGAAAAAGAAAACAATTTTACAACGTATAATTATATTAAAATTAAAATAAATGACTTTATATATAACAACATCATTTACTGTTATGAATACCAGCAAACCAACCCCAGCCTACCAGTACAAAGGACTAAATCCAATCCAAAGAAAACTTGACCTAGCTTCCTTTTTAACCCCCTAGCATGAAACAAGTGATATATATTAATATTACCACTGTATAATTATTTATAAGAAAAACTGAAAAAGAAAGTAGAAAACCTTCGTGCGATTTTTTAATTGTTGTTGTTTCAAAACCAACAAAACATGACAGGTTCATCAAGACTCAACCAGAAAACACAGCAAAGAAAAAATCAGAAATATCTGCTAACTTAAAAATGTTGCTACAAATGGAGAAGCAAGATGCAGAGGTAGGAAATTCATCTATAAAGAACAACAACATCATCAAACGTATTCTGTACCACAAAAATAGGTCTCCTTTTCTAAGCAATACTGCAATAGGGTCCACAATCATAGACTCGAGCAGCGAGCGACTGCCACTCGAACTCACATGTTAATGTTCTCAACGATCTAATTTTTTCACTCATTAAAATGGACCAAAAAACACAAAACAAAACCAGGGGAAACGAAGACCCTGTATCCGCTTACACAAATCTATTCACAAACAAATGTCAGAAAAACGACAAACATGTAGGCAGTAAAATCATGAAAAAAAAAAAAACTATTTACACCATGTGAGATTCAGAACTGTAATGTAACCAACGGTGGGTTTTGTTTTGTCTGTTTTTTTTATATTGTAAAATAGTGCGACGCATGCAGCGGCAATTGGGGACACGTACGATCACACTGAATCCGAAAACCTTAACGTTGTCGAGAAAATCCGAGTCTGTTTTTGAAAATCTTGATGATACCATTAAGATTCGTGGAAAAATGTTATTGACTGTGGAACAGTGCGAAAAAAGCTAGGAATTGCGAAAACTGACCTGTGATTATTGCAGTGAGGTTGCTGGCATCAATTCCTTGAGTAACCTGTTCAGCAGTTGAGGCAGATCCAAATCCACTGGGTCCAGGCCTCCCTGTGACCAACGAAATGATACCCACCATGGTGAACACTATATAGAATTTATCAGAATCTGTTTCAAGAGCTCAAAAACTAAGTTCAATTTCGCTTTTTTTAGCAGAAATGGATCACCATAGACGCAAACACGATTTTTGAGGTATCAACAATTACTACTGCTATATGGGTTCGTATGGGAAATGTGGGACCAAAGAGTTGGCAAAGAGATGAGGGAAGAAAAGTATGAGTGAGTAGAGTTATTTATAAAAGTAGGGTTGGGAGGTAGCAGGTTGCAAATTCCATCCATTTGAGCCAAAGATTGGGAGTATTAAATTCTCACCGGTGAAGAACTGTTGGTAATTAAATTCCCTCAACGACCAAACTAATACTCAACTAGTATTTTGTGATCATGCACACGGAATTTCATGGGGCCATGCCAATGTATGAAAATTGGAATGGAATGGAACCCACGTGAACCACCTCAATCTTTTTAGGAAGATCCTCAAACCACTCAAACATTACCTGTTTCTTCTATTCTGTCTTTGTCTTTTATCCTAAGTAGTAATACAACTCAACCTTCCGTTATGCAAACGAAACAAAACTATCTCCTTTTTACAATTTACCTTTTTCAGTTCATGTGTTTAGTTTTCAATTACGTACTCCCCAACTAACCAGCCCTTGCTTTATTCCCTTCAAATTCTTGCATAAAAATTGGAGATCCCTAAAGTTAATTAGTGATCAAACAGTTTATAGTTAAAAAAATTGTTTTTGATCGAGTGATGAGCCATAGAACATACCAGATGGTTTTGTCTCATCATGTTCCCTTTATAGTCATATTATCACAGCACCAAGTAACTTCGGTTCACAATATTTTGGATTGCGTTTCAAGTTTCAACCAACACAACATGTGATTGAGATACCAACTCAATTGCATGACATACATATCAATTCCTTCTATCCAAAAGTCATGGAAAATGGTTTTCTTATTTCTGATATCATCGGTCCCTAAATTTAAAATATAATAAGGTTTTCTTGTGGGGTAAGAATGCTTTTGGTAATAAAGCAACGTCTAGTTGTTGATCTTTGAAACATTTTTTATTATGATTCTTGTTGACATGATATATATAGTTGTTCAGTAATGTAAGCACAAGAACCAATGATACAAAACCAACTATATATGAGTGGTGCAGTTTAATGCAGTGGAGGCAGGAGCAGAAAGTAATCGAGCACAGGTAGTTTTGCTGTGTAAAATGGTGAAATTACATTGATCGGTGGCTCACATGGCCAACCAAATAATTTACCAAAACTGCAGCTTTTTCAGAAAAATAAAGAATTTAGCTCAGCATTTCAACTTTTCTCAGAATTATTTGTCTCTCTTTCTCTTCCTAAAATAGGATTTTCCGACTTCACTTTTGGCAGGTAACATATGAAGACATCATCCAGTGCTTATATATATATATATATATATATATATATATATATATATATATATATATATATATATATATATATTATAAAAATTAACTATATATAAACGTTAGAGTACTCATAATAATATGATAATTGACCATTAAAAGTAATGAGATAATTGCACTACACCTCATTACTTAAAACAAACAATGCCACTTAAAGAGGTTAGTTAACAAAAGAAAGTATATATTAGGTAGCCTCCTACATACAAATATACACAGAATTCTACTATTTGGTGAGTTCTCTTTTGGCATAAACCTTAAAAAAAATGCAAAAATCTTTCAAACGCAATATATCTTCACATAAATATGCTTAATTATATACTTGATTTCTAAAGCTATCGATTCTAATTATAAATTACTGAATCTTATTCTTTTCTTTTTATTTCTTTGATAGCGGCAATAACTGACTGTGATAATAAAGGTACTGTTAACGTGTTTATTGATTAGAAAAAAAACATATTTTGTAAATTTTGAAGTCTAAAGTTTTTTAAAAAGAATGGGATGAAGAAACTATATATGTATCTTGAATTACTATTATTATTTTTTAAATATGTTTTGCATTTAGATTTTAAACCATTTTTTTCTCGAATATATATATATATATATATATATATATATATATGTGTGTGTGTGTGTGTGTGTTTTCATGGTAATATATTCATGCATTTTGTAAATGACTATTTGTCATAGTAGAAACTATCCTCTTAACCACTTGTTTTTCCTTCCACACTATTTAAACATGAATCTCATTGCCTAAAATGACTAAGTCCGATACTAATGACACCAATGACATGTCGGTATATTTATAATTAAACATGACCCAATAATAAAATAACCTATTAAAAGGTTGTTCTTATAATATATTTTTCTTCTATTTATATATAAAAAGCCATATTCAATTACACCGAATTAATTTGCATTACTTATTACACCATTCAATAATAGTACAGGAAATCTATTTTCATTAAACTATAATAATTATATGTGTGGTGATCAAATTATATATATTAGTAGGTTTTAATGTATATGAAAGCAATAGTGTAATACATTGACTTATTATATTTATATGTGTAGAAATTTATATATTGACTTTGTATTTTGTGGTGAGAAAATTTAGATGCGGATGGATGGATTTATGGCCAACTGCTATACTGTATGGAGACGATTATGGTTGATGTGAATGGGAAGTGGTGCCACTCTCTTTTTATCAACTTGCAAGTTCTTATGATCCGTCTCACCCACGATTTAGTGGTCCAAGACACGTTTAATTAGCAGACAAACGAGTTCAACATCAACCGCTACACGCAAAACAGAAAAAGAGGTTAATAAATTGCTGCTTGTTATTATCAGAAGGAACCATACTCCTTTAAACAAGATCCCAAGGAATATTTTTTAAGTTGAGTTTTTTGTGAATTCCTTTTATAGTAAAGTTTGGCGGCTAAGTCATTGAGGCTAAAGATACGTTCGTATGTTAAAAATAATTTGATTTTTTAAGTTAATAAAATCTCAAAAGTAAAAGGATATAAAAAGACATAGTGTTGAATAAGTACGTTATTTAATATTGATGGGTGCAAAATTGAGTATTTGATAATAATACTCTTGTTTATGATCCTATTTTTTTTATGTTTGTGGGAAGAATGTAATGTGATGGTCATATTTTGATTTATACAAACTTTATCTTTACAAATTTGTTAGAGACGATCTACCTTAACCACATTTTGGGAGGATTTGACAGGAAAATTTTCTAAGGTTTTGTATCTTTGGGAGTATTTATTAATTGTGAGAGAGTAAGTGAAAATGACATGGTTATTTCTTTCAAGTATTTATGATAAATAAGAAGTAATTCAAGAAAGAAGTGTAAGATTCTCTTTAAGTGAGGTGAGTTTTGAAGGGATGAATAATGCAATTATACCATTACCAAATGATTTTTGACTTTTCCAAATTTTATAACTCTTTATCTGTGATAACTAATAATTATAATAACAAAAAAAAAAATTAATAATAATAAGGTTTATTTATATTTTAAGTCCGTAGAAAACTTTTAATTGAATCTTTGATAAATTTATGTGGTATATTGAGTACTCAATAAATTTAATTTTTTCAATTGAGTACTTGTAGTTAAATTTTTGGTTAAATTACCCTTTTGGTCCCTCTATTTGTCATGAAATTTTATTTTGGTCCTCACGTTTTTCGTTGTCTCAATTTGGTCCTCATTTTCTTAAAAATGACTCAATTTAGTTCTCACCGTTAACTTTGACCAGACGATGTTAAAGTCAACGTCACGTGTCAATTTCTGGTTTTTTTGATTTTTTTATATTTTTTTTAAAATTTTTTTATTTTTTTCTTTTTGACATGTGTCACTTCACAGTCATGCCACATGTCAAAGTGACTCAATTTGGTCCCTATGTTTGTTTTTAGTTTCAATTTAGTCCCATTTTTTGTAAAAAGGAAACAATATTGTCCTTCCTCAAACTGGCACTAAATTTACTTTTTTATAAATTTTATGGTGATATTCTTACTAAAATTAACGTTTTTATTAAATATTTCTATAAATATTTTAAATTAACTTTAAATTCTACATAAAACATTAGACTTTGATTTTGTTTTGAACTTGAAATTTAGTTCCTAAATTTATGTGTGACAAGTTATTTGATTTTTAATCTATACCAAGTTTGTATAATATGATACACTTGATGCCTTTATATATGATGACAAAATTGTTAATTTTTGAAATTAAGTTTGGGGTTTAACTTTGTTTAATAATAAAACTAAAAAAATTATTTAAAAATATTTCTATAAATATTTAATAAAAATGTCAATTTTATTAAGAATATCATCATAAGTTGTATACAAAGATTAAATTGAGTCTCAATTTAATGAGAGACAATATTGTTTCATTTTTACAAAAATTGGGACTAAATTGAAACTGAAAACAAATATAGGGACCAAATTGAGTTACTTTAACACGTGGCACAACGGTGAAATGACACATGTCAAAAATTCAAAAAAAATTCAAAAAAAATTCAAAAAATTCAAAAAAAAATTCGAAAAAAAAACAAAAAATATTTAAAAAATTAAAAAAAACCAAAAATTGACACGTGGCATTGACTTTAACACCGTCTAGTCAAAGTTAATGGTGAAGACCAAATTGAGTCAGTTTTAAGAAAAGGAGGACCAAATTGAGACAACGAAAAACGTGAGGACCAAAATGAAATTTCATGACAAATAGAGGGACCAAAAGGGTAATTTAACCAAAAATTTAACTACAAGTACTCAATTGAAAAAATTAAATTTATTGAGTACTCAATATACCACATAAATTTATCAAAGATTCAATTAAAATTTTTCTACGGACTTAAAATATAAATAAACCTTATTATTATTAATTTTTTTTTGTTATTATAATTATTAGTTATCACAGATAAAGAGTTATAAAATTTGGAAAAGTCAAAAGTCATTTGGTAATGGTATATAATTATAAAATTATGATTTTGTGAAATGTAAAATTATGATATATTTTCAAATTTTGTTCAAATAATAAAATCATAATTTTATAATTATACAATTTTGAATTAAAATAATAAAATTATAATTGTTTAAGGCTTTAATGTAAGATTTTTTTCTCTCAAAAAAAATATATTTGGTTAAATAAAATTATTATTTGAGAAAGTTTGTATGAATTTCATGAATTTATTGAAAAAATTATTAAATACATGATATTGTTATGCATTAAGACTTTTATTTTAACTACAAAATTTAAATTTAAGTTTATGTGCTACCACAACAACTAACCTAAATGTATATTTTTAAACACGTTGTTTTTTGGAAATATAATAATAATAATAATAATAATAATAATAATAATAATAATAATAATAATAATAATAATAATAATATTCCAAAAGATGTTAACATTGCTGCAGTGCCTTTATCACTTGCATCAGTTTTGATTTTGGCCATTAACTTTTGTATGGCATGTTGCTTTTTTGGTTTTATTTTCACCAAGCAATTACAACATCTTTTGACCGTTGTGGAGTTATTATGGAGTTGTTACAATGCAGGCCATGAGATTTTTTAGCCCATCACAATCCTGGTTCACTTATAAATAAGTGATTTAGTGCTCTCCTAAAACACACATTCTCAATTCTCTTGGCTCTCTTCTCTCTCATATTTCTCATTCTTCTTCTTTTATTAGTATGGGTCATATTAATACTCTTTAAAGAGTATTTTCTTGCTAGATCCTCAGAAAATCCTGGAAGTTCATGGGGGCTTGCCCCACACACCATGGATAAGTCTTTAAAATATACACATCTCAGGAAGTACTTTTTTGCACGTGCTTTGTTAGCTTTTTTTGACAATCTTAAGGACTTATGGCTAACAACAACAACAATGAATCCATTCCGGAGAATCAAAACACTTTTGGAACTTAAATTATCTTTGCAAAACCCTTTCTGGATGTATCAAAAATTAAGGTATTTTTAGGACAAAACTTTCGGCGCCAGCAAGAACGTGTGTCTACCCTTTTAAACATATATGGAGTAGTTATTGCTCTCTCAACTTCAAAACCTTGTTAGTTTTGAAATGGTTGAAATGCCAAGACGGGGGGTTGAATTGACTAGATAAAAATTTAGGCTATCTTTCAAAGCTAAAAACCACCCACTACTAGAAATAAGTGTTTTAGCGACCGAAATTAGCTACCGAAAAAAGTACGTCGCTATTTGCGACCGAAATAGCTACCGAATGACAAATATGTCACTGAAATGATAATTGTTACTTTCTTTGTGACAATAATATGGTCAGTGACGGAAATAGCGACCGAAAATTTCAGTAGCGAAAATATAGTCGCTAAATTAGTTGCTATTTATTCAATTTGGAAGTAATATTTTTAGCGACTGAATTAGCGACCGATATGTGTCTTCTATTAGCAACTGAATATTTGGTGGTCACTAAATATGTACAAAATGCTTATTAGCGACCGAAATTGTTTGGTCGCTAAATGTAATGTTTTTAGCAACCGAATTAGCGACCAAATTAAATATTTTATTAGCAACCAAAAATTGGTGGTCGCAAAATGTGCATGATGTGGTAATTAGTGACCAAACATTTTCGGTCGCTAAATATAATATTTGTAGTTACCGAATTAGCGACCAAAAAGTTTTAGTTGCTAATTTCAAGTTTTAATTAGTAACAAAATAAATGTGTAATGATATTAATTTGTGTGACAACCGAAACAAAAATCGATAATATTATTAAGAAAAAATCTATCACGGTCACTATATAATTTAAAATAAAAATTTTGTTTCCAAATTATAAAATGCTAAAAATCTTTTTTTTTATTAAAAAAAACTTTGTAATCTTAGAAGTATCTAATTGTTCAATATGGACTTAAGTTTTAATTTTATCGATCTAGGAGGTTGATTATTGTTCTTATCAAGAAACAAATAGTCATAACAAAGATAATAGAGTGGTACAATTATAATAATGTTTTAAAAATATTTATGATCAAGTATTAATTTTAACATTAATATATTTATGTATGTTGTTCTGTTAATGTATATTTATGATCATATTGTTTATCTAATTTTTTTTTATTATTAATATGATAATATAATTAGAAATTAGATTTATAGTAATTAATTAATGATCATAAAAAATATTTATTTAAAATTTACTTAAATATTAATTTACTCAATGTATATTTATAAAAGTTTTGATTCCAAATTATAAAATGGTAATTTTTTTATTAAAAAAAAACTTTGTAATTTGAGAAGTTTCTAATTGTTCAATATTTTTATTTAACATTGCTTATCTCAATTTATATTTATAAAAATTTTGTTTCCAAATTATAAAGTGCTAAAATATTTTTTTTTATTAAAAAAAACTTTGTAATGTGAGAAATTTATAATTGTTCAATATGGACTTAAGTTTCAATTTTATCGATCTAGGAGGTTGATTATTGTTATTGTCATGAAACAAATAGTCATAACAAAGATAATAGAGTGGTACCAATTATAATAATGTTTTAAAAAATATTTATGATCAAGTATTAATTTTAACATTAATATATTTATGTATATTGCTCTCTTAATGTATATTTATGATCATATTGTTTATCTAAAATTGTTTTTATTATTAATATGATAATATAATTAGAAATTAGATTTATAGTAATTAATTAATGATCATAAAAAATATTTATTTAAAATTTACTTAAATTTTATTTAACTCAATGTATATTTATAAAATTTTTGTTTCCAAATTATAAAATGCTAATTTTTTTTTATTAAAAAAAAACTTTATAATTTGAGAAGTTTCTAATTGTTCAATATTTTTATTTAACATTGCTTATCTCAATTTATATTTATAAAAGTTTTGTTTCCAAATTATAAAATGCTAAAATCTTTTTTTTATTCAAAAAAAACTTTATAATTTGAGAAGTTTTTAATTGTTCAATATGGACTTAAGTTTTTATTTTATCAAACTTAAGAGGTTGATTATTGTTATTGTCATGAATCATAATCGTAACAAAGATAATAGTGTGGTAACAATTATAATAATGTTTTAAAAATATTTGTGATCAAGTATTAATTTTAACATTAATATATTTATGTATGTTGCTCTCTCAATGTATATTTATGATCAGATTGTTTATCTAAAATTGTTTTTATTATTGATATGAAAATATAATTAGAAATTAGATTTATAGTAATTAATTAATGATCATAAAAAATATTTATTTAAAATTTACTTAAATTTTATTTAACTTCAATCAAATTTAATCCACAAATTTTAAATATTGATATATTATTTTAATAATTTTGAAGATAGTTACTTTTTTAAATACATAAAATTATTTAAAATTTGGTAAATGTATAAAAAAAACTTTAAATGTATTTCTTAACTATTAAACTTATTATTATTATATTTAAATTACAATTAAAGAGATGTGATTACTAAATATATAAAAAAAAATCACTAAATTAATTTCTACATAATAATTATACATTACTAAATTAATTTCTAAATTCCTCTCTTTTTCATTTTTCCAAACCCTTTCCCGCCTTGAAAGAAATAAAACTTTTTTATTTTAAGTTTGCCTCCCACATGTTTCTTAATTCCCTCCCCGAGTGCCCCCTCCGCAACCCTAACTTTCCTTTAGATAACATCTCCACGATCTCTCAACGTTGGAGGCGTTCTCGGAAAGGCTCAATTGCGGTACAAGAATATCGTTGTTGTGCTTCAGACCATTTTAATTGCCATTCCTATATTCTCTTGCATTGTTAAACTGTTTCGGACTCGCGGTTGGATTTTCGTGATTGGGTTCAATCGGAATTGGTAGCCAACCTTTCAAAATCCAAATCAAAATCGTTTTCGGAGTGAGAGAAGCATCGTTGCCGACGAAGGCGCCTCACCGTCGTTCTACGGTAACACGTCTTTTCTTCTCTCAACCTCACTCCCTTGATTTCCTTCTTCTCCTTTTCCCTAGGCGTTGCCACGTCGTTTACTCGCTTCATTATCCGTGAATTTCAGAGTTCGGATGTTGAACATGAATTGTTGTGTTTTCTGAAAAAGAAATGGAAAAATCTGTGATTGATTTTGGAATTTGCCTGTTTCGGAACAATTTAGGTTTAAGTTGGGGGAGGATTGTAGCGACTCTTGGTGACCATCTTTCATCCAAATTCTAAGGCTTTTTTACAATGCTCCTATTCTTGACATTTTCTTTTCCTTCATATGTTAAAAGTTGTTTTTATGAAGAGATAATTTTCCTGTTTTAACTTTTGGTTGTGTGATAGACTGTAGAGAGTAGTCCATGTAGTGAAAATAGTGAAGGAGAAGCAGTAGCACTGTCTCAATTGATAATTATTGATTTGTGTTTTAAAAAATATTTTCCAATTCCTTCTCATTGCATAGATGTTATACTGCAGCATTTAACATTATGCAAAATTCATGGTGTTCTGTAGGGTTATGCAGCTGGAAGTGCAGTTCCAAGTCCTCTGAAGAATGTGGAGAAAGCCTTTTTAAAGAAGTATTGGGCAAAATGGAAAGTAGACCATACTGGCCGCGAGTAAGTGTATCTCATTGTACAGTGAATGCTATCCCTTTATTTTAAAATTTAAGCATTTACTATTTTCACGTTTTCTTGGAATTACACTAAACTTTGCATAATGTTCTTTGTGGTTGGATTTTCCTTTTTTTTTGCTGTCTAGTTATTCATTTATTATTGCCAATCATGAACTAGCCTAGAATGTACCGAAATAGGATAGAAAAATGCCATAATTTAAGTTAAATCAGCCACCTGTTTAAATATTGAATCCACCAAAATGTGACAATTTAATTTAAAATTTATTACATTCCTTCTTAGTTTCTCTCTTTTTAACATGGTACTAGAGCAATATCATCCTCCATGGCTTGTTTTGTCACTCATCCTTTCAACATGTTAGTACATGTTTGTCATCCAAAACCCGTACATACATATGGTTTTCCTGAATGTGCAATTCTTTATAGCTTTGTGAAGTGTGATTAATTTTGTTGTGCAGGTTATTTCAAAATTGAATGAAGGTAGAGCTAGTCATATATACCTTACACCTTACAGGGACTCCAAATTGACTAGACTACTTCAGTCTTTTCTTAGTGGCCATGGACGTATATTTGTAAGGCTTTATAGAGTACTCAAAATGAGAATTTCTAATTATATATGGTGGACATATTTATGTAAAGTTAATATGTCATATTTTGTTTGCTTGGCACTAGAAATCGACAACTTGTCTTATTTGGAAATATAAGGTATATTTACGTAGACAATTTTAATTTCTAAAAGATTTTGTTAACGTGTATCTCTTTTAAATTTATTTTGCAGGGGTTGGAGTGTGGGGGATATTTACTAGAAAAATCCATATAGTTCCAATAATAACATTTTGCAGGGTGTAAATTTTGCGTAAGGGATCATTACTTTACATGATGATATGATATATTTTGCATGTTTCAATTCTGTAAATTTTCATTCATAAGCACTTGAGAAAGTTTTCTTTAATAAATATGATTTCATAAATATTTAAGTAAGATGACTGATACTTATTTAAAAGCATTTTATAGTAGTTATTTATGTTGGAGATATTTTATAGATTGAATGTTATAAATATTTGTAATTGATGTTTGTAGGGAGAAGTGGTTCTGAAAGGCTGGTAGCTACCTCAATTTGCATTAGTACGCGAATCAACAAGATATTGGGAAGTGAAAAAGCTTATACGCATGTAACAAAAGTGGCTCCATTCGTTTGGGTGCAGAACAATATTTAGTTGTTATTAGGCAATTCTTTAGTTTTAATTAGGCTTTTCTGTTCTTTTCTTTTCTTTTCTTTTCCATGTTCTTTTCTTGAATTATTAGTGTTGGATGTTACTTTTACACATAAATAGTTGTTTGTTTGAAATTGTTTAAATATTATAAATTTTGGCATCCATATTTATGCTAACATTAAATCTCATATGCTAATTGTTATTTAGCATAATTAAATTTGTAGTAATTATAGTAGTTTAATAAATTGTTTACAAGTTTGATCAAAATATTGTATTTAAGAAGGTACAATTATGTAATAAAAGGGGTCTCTATTTTATTTGCAAAATGTTTTTAATTTTTGTCATTGATTTAGCTATTAAAAATTATTTTGATTAAAATAAAAAAATAGATGTCATTAGCGACCAAAAAATAATGGTTGTTGTGTTATTATATTAGCGACCGAATTAGTGACTGATTTTTTTTTTTAATTTAATAATTTTTTTCAAGTTAGTCACCGAAAAAAAGAGTCGCTAATTTTATTTTATTTTATTTATTTTTGCGACCGAATTAGCCACTGAACTTTTGGTGGCTAAATTGGTCTCCATTGAAGAAGGTGACCAATCCTTTTTGCGACAAATTAGCGACCAAAATTTCGGTAGCTATTTAGCGACCGATTTGTAATTCGGTTGCTAATTGATTTGCCACCAAGGTTTTTGCTACTACATATTTTCGGTCACTATTTCGGTCGCTAACGGTTTAGCGACCGATTTTATACCTTTTAGCGACCAAAGTGGGTGGTCGCTAAAATGCTTTTTTTTTGTAGTGACCTTTGATTGAATCAATTCGATCACCAAGTTAGGATGCAAAAGCCACTGGACAATATACTTTCAATCGATCAAAAATATAGTTAATCGATTGATTTTACTAAACAGATTCTGTTCTGGTATAATCAATCGATTGAAACAGAAAAAAAAGTCGACTGAAATACTGGGAAAAGTGCAGAAATGGAGATTTGAGTTTTAAACCATGAACAATGCACAAGAATGATCAAGACAGGTTCTAATTGATTATGCAAACATGCTCAAAGTTTTAGACGCCGTGAAAACACACAAGAACATGAAAAAGATTATTTAAACTCAAGTTCTTTAAACTTTAAAAGATTATGCAAGAGATAAGGGTTAGAGAAAAGCTTGGATCATAAGATTTTTATACTGGTTCACTCAAACCTGAGCTACATCCAGTTTGTCAAGGCAACCCGAGCCTGACTTTGCACTATTTCAAAAGATTTACAAAGTATCCACTCTTACACTTTCAAAATAAGAAAATACCACAAATAAGACTCTTGAATCACACAAGAATCACACCAGCACAGTAAGAACCCTTTTGCAGACCTGGAAAACCACCAGGCATACACACAAAGCTTGAGAAAGATCAAACCTTAGTGATAGCACATCCCAACCTACCACAAACCACTTTCTCCAAGCTTCAAACACAAGCCAAAAGCTCCAAGAATTGATCCAAGATCAATCTTCAACAGCTACAGTCTGAATGATCACGAAAGAGTGAGAGAGATTTCCCAAGTTTTCAGAATAATTTTGCACTAAAAAATTATCAACTTCCCTCTCTTTCAAAAATCACATCTCTTATAGTCAAACTATTACGAAATTCAACAGGTTGATTTCTAAATCAATCGGTTGATTTCACTTGACTTAAGTGAAATCAGTTGATTAAAAAATAAATCAACTAATTGAATAAGTCACAGTTTAAGACTATTGTACTCAACCCTTTAACATGTTGAAAAACCATTCAATAGATTAAATGAGACATTTTAACCTGTTGAAAAATCATTCAACAGATTAAAAAACACAACAAAGAGAAATACATCAAATTAATGCTACAAGGTCTACAATATGAATTACAAACTTCAAATACACTTTCTTAATGATTTATCTATGTGGAGAGCACACGTTCCAGACTTGATCAACATGAATACCATCAAACCTCCTTGTCTTCATCAATGTAGGCTTGATTCCAATGGTAATGGCTTCTAAGTAGTTCAAAAAGCTTCATCAAAGCTTCATCAAATCTTTATCAAATCTTCAAGAAACATATCACCTTGGCTTCACATGTCAACAAACTTAATGACTCCAGTACTCCACAAATCATTAGTGCCTTGTCTCATGATTTGTTATATGTGTATTGCTGATATAAGAAAGCAAAAGAAATATGGGATTCGTTGATTCTCAAATATACTGTGAAAATGTTGCTCGACAAAGATTTGTCATAGGGAATTACTGTAAGACCCGTGGAATTTAATTAATTAAATAAATAATTAATTAATAAATGTGGGTGGGAAAATCATTATGACATTAAATTATGAAGAGTATGACGTGGATAAGTACTAGCTCAAGTGATTGAGAGTACTTTGATTGTGTGAGAGGACTTGTGTTTGAGTCCTATGTATGCCATTTTGTGTTATTATTCATTATTATTTTAAATATATGATAATCATGCTGTGAAATAATATGTTAATTGGATGTTGATTGTTAGCAAGAAACATGAATTGGCATGATGGTTTGATATTGATTTGGCAATTGCATGGTTATAGGTTCAAGTCTTTGAGGACTCACATTAAACTTTATGTTTGACATTTTGGCTTTGGCTTGAATATGAAAAATTGAGGGAAATCCTAGTGGAATGGCAGAATAAGGGGTGGCTGTGAAACAGTCCATAATGGGACAGTGAATGGAAATTAACCACCATTAAGTGCCAATTTTCGTTTTAGGTTAATAACCTAGTTTTTTAGGCACACTTTAAAAGGAAAAAGTGGGTTAATAGAGAAGGTTTGGCAAGCTGAAAAATATACTAGAGAGAGAGAGCGAAAATCAGAGAGTTTGAGAGGTTTGGGTGAGATCTTTGGGGCTGAATTGAGAGAAGGCTAAGGAGTCAATTGGTGTAGGGAGAACACTTAATCGTCAAGCTTTAAGCGAAGGAAAACCATGTTAGGGGAGTTGGACTCTGCTGTTTTGTTTTAAATAATAATAACATGTGATGTATGATAATTTGGATGCCTATATGCTGTTGAAATCACGAAATTCTGCGTTTCTGGGAAATTTCCAGAAACTGCCTGGCGGGTGATGAACCACCGCCAGGCGACTCATCTGTTTTATGCTGGTTTTGGGGTTCTGGGAAGGGAACCGCCTGGCGGCACACTGGGAGTGTGCCGCCAGGCGACGCTTGGGGTTTACACCAGTTCTGGGTTTCTGGATGAAGGGCCTGGCAGGGCTAATCCAGCCGCCAGGCGACGCGAGCGAAATGGCTTGATTTTTATGTTTTTGGGGTTTTGGACGATTTCCAATCGGGGGAAAATCTGTAATAATCATTGAGTTATGATCACATGTTAAAAATACTGTTGATTGTCGTGTAATTGAGGTTAATTGAATGAAATAGTGCAACTAGGTTTTAAGATGGAAAAATTGGTACTGTAAAGTTCATTTGTGTGGAAATTCTGAAAGGAAAATCTATGGAGTAGGTACAGTCATATAACGGACTTTCTGTATGTGAAATTGTGAGAACTGGGCGAGATTTGGAGTCTAGTTGGTGCAGTGCAGAAATCTGGAAATTTCCAGAACTGATGCACCGCCTGGCGGCAAGCTCCGTGCCGCTAGGCGACGGCGGTGACAGTGCAGAGGTGGCGTTTTTCGTGATTGAGTGGGAGTTGAGGGTCAGAGGAAGTTTGGTGTGATAATGAATGCATTTAGTTAAAGTTTGGAGTCATAAGGATTGAGAGTTTATGAAATGAAATTACCTAGATGGTGGATAGGTTATGCGAAGATGAGTACGTTAGAATAACAAGGAATAAAAGTAATTGAGGTTTTAGTATGAGTCATGAAACAGTGTGAGTGCAATATCTGATCTCGAGAGGTCTAGTTGGAAGGCGGTAATGCAAATCTGCGTTTAGTGGAAATAAGTTTATAAAAGATAGCGAGACAAACTTGTATAATTAAGTAAGCTATAAAGGGGAAGGAAATGGGGACAAGTATCGTATGAGCATGGGTACCGTTTAGAGAAAAGGTTGGATTATACTAAATTGTAATAAGGATACGTGAATCTAGATTGGAAAAAATGGTTTCAAGTAAGGTATTCCAACTGAGTGGCGGGCGCCTGGCGGTGAGGGTAATATCGCCAGGCGGTGTCTGCAGCGAGAGAGATTGTTGAGGTGCTATGTGCCTGGCGATACGCGACACCCGCCAGGCGATCTGGGAGCTGGCAGCGCCTGGCGGCACGTGTCCCCTGCCAGGCGATTTGTACTATTGTAGCTAGGAGTTTTGGTTGCGTAATTGTGATCTACAAGGCGTCTAGCGGTGCTTTAAAGGTGGGATTGCTGGTGTTCCTTGAGTTATGGCTCGGAACGTATCCCTTGAGTTGTGGCTCGGGATAGGGGTTAAGCACGTGGTATTCCTTGAGTTGTGGCTCGGAATAGCATCTTTTGAGTTGTGGCTCAGGATGGCGGATGAACACGAGGAACCCTTGAGTTGTGGCTCGGGTTGGCGAGTGCTGCCGGTGTGAGTGTGCTGGTTGTGGCCAGTACGGATGGGTCCGGATAGATTACCCTCCTCAGTTGTTAGCTGACGAGTTTGGTAGTCTTGGGACGATACAAACTATGTTCGTATATGGGAACTCTACCTGGCGTTACGGTGTATGATCCGTAGCATGGTTTCCCGCACGTGCTTTATCGGTTGTGGCCGATAGGTATGGCAGTAAGTCACCTTGAAGCAATCATTAGACGATGTAGAACACGAATAATCTGATTGAGGATCAGATGGTAGGAATTAAAATATGGAACAATGTGGGATGTTTAAGTTATGTATAATGACATGTGTATATATTTATATATATCTGCAACATTATTTATGTTTTATCTGTTAAGCTCACCCTATCTGCGTGTGTTTGGCGATGATCGTGTACTTACACGGGAGCAAATGTTGTTGATGCAGGTGGCTCAGGTGAAGCTTAGACGCGGAGAGGGGATAGACTTGGGAAAAATCTTATGTTTTGTTTTCTGTGATTTTGGAATCGGTTGTAAACCCTAATGGGTGATATTATAACATTTGATTTTTGGTTTTATGATTGATGGTTATGAGCATTATTTACTTATTTAATAAATTTTAAATTTTCCCGCGTTTTGGGAAAATGAGGTATTATTAAATGCTCTGGAATTTATTTACTTCTTTATTTTATATATAAATTCGTAATATCCTGATGGGATGTTACAATTACTACCGTCGGGAGATGATTGAAAATAAAGACATCAAGATTCAAATCAACGAATATCACAAGCTACTTAAAGAAATCAAACCAGAGAACATACTTTTGCCTGATGAGTTTGTTTCAGAACTTCTGATCGAGAAATTGTCGTCATCATGGATTGACTATAAATAATAGCTGAAACACAAGGAAAAGCAGACGATGCTTCAAGAGATCATTACACACGTCATAATTGAAGATACCAATATGAAGGAGTGTGCTACTGTAAGGGCCAGAGCTTTATCTACAAAGGCAAACGTGGTAGAAGACAAACCTACTTCAAAAAGGTACGAGAGCAAACTTGATCACAAAAGGAAAAATAATTTTTGAAATCTCGTCCTAATGGATCTAACCTCGAAAAAGGTAATTGCTTCTTATGTGGGAAGCTAGACCATCATGCACCTTAGTGCAGGCATAGAGCAAGAAACGAAAATCCTCCTATTGCAAATATATCCTAAGGGGAAGATATTATAGTTGTGATATTTTCACAAGTAAATCTAATGACTAATATGAGCAAGTGGGTGGTAGACTCTGGTGCTACCAAGCACATTTGTGCAAACATAAGTGTTTTTACCTACTATACTAGTGTATAGGATGGGGAAGAACATGTTTACCTTGGGGATTTTAAGACAACTCTTGTCCTAGAAAAATGAAAGGTTCTTCTAAAACTCACATATGGGAAGACTCTAGCCTTGAGTGATATGATGCATGTGCCCTCTATCAGAGTTAATATAATCTTTGTAGCACTACTTGAAAAATTTGGGGTTAAAGTCCCATTCGAATATGATAAGATTGTAATGGAAAAAAATAATATTTTGTGGGGAAGGGATATTGTGATCAAGGTCTCTTTGTACTCAATGTAAGATCTGAAAAAAAAAATCATAATTAAGAAAAATACATAGAAAATGGATGACTTATTTGAGATTGTGGTGGTATTTAAATTAGTTATTTTAATTTGATTATGACATATAAAATAATTATATTAGTAATTTAAGTTACTATTTATTTAATTTAATAATTTAATTTAATTATGAAATATTGAATACACATGTTTATAAATAAAAAATGTGCACATAGTCATTAAAAAACAAGTGGTTCAGAAGGTGGTGCTTGATTTAATGTGTGCAGGTGCATGTCTTCAATTCCTGATGTCATGATATTTTGTTTAGTTTTCCTCTTTTTCCTTTAAATTGTGTTATGGGGCCCACGTAGGTTGGGCATGGGTTCTTTTATTTGGCCTTATAATTTCAGAGGAAAGCATAAAATTGTGAACATATATTCGTTTTGTTTTTATAGGTAACGTTGCTGCCATTTAACAAAAATAATGTGTTATTATATTATTTTTATTAAATCTTAATAACCAAAGGGGAAAGAAGGGATTTAATTTAGGTTAAAATTTAGGGTTTCGGGAGATGATATAAAAATCATATAGGTTTATAGGTTTAGGGAGTGCATAAAAAAAAAAAGGAAGTGACAAAACGGCAAAGCATAGGAGAAAATCGTGAAGAGTGAAGCTTGAGACTTAGAGAGAAACGTTCTTGAAGGTTGCTACAAGAGGCACGTGTTTTATGGCTAATTAGTGCATGAGTTAGCTTGTTATAGATATATGTGTGTTAAAACAATTAAGGCTTGGATGGAACATGTCACATGTGGTGGGGTCGGTGTGTTCTCTTTTCTTTGCCTTGGTGGCTTGCTTTACTTCTAATTTAGCTTATATTTTATTAATGGCATATGGTGGTATTTGGGAGGGGGCCTACAGTGGTAAGAAAATGTAACTGTGTCTTTTTTTTTAAAAAAATTGTGAGTTCATGTTTTTGTTTGGTTAAGCATCTAAGGTATTAAAATCTTGTAGATTTAATGAAACAAATCACGTTAGGTGTAATTTCTTTCTTTGTTATTGAATGGTATTTTAGAGTAAGGCTCGCGGATTGATAGAAAAGCATATAAGAAATTAATGAGCGGTGCAATCATAGTGTAACTTTTAGACCTTTAAATGAAGGTGATAAAACATGGGTTTTTTTCGGGACATGTGAGTTCATTGCAGTCACATGTTTGATATTTTACTTTATAGCTCTTAATGCATGTTACAGGTTTGTTAGTTGAGTATTATTTAATAATGTTTTATTTTACTTAGTTTCATTTATATATTATTAATTATGATTAGCTTATCCCTATTGATTTTATTGTTATTTATGTGTGTGATGATTGTATGACGTGTGTGTTATATAAGAGCAGATAATATCACATATGATTCTGGCATGGAGTAGACTGACGAGAGAAATAGGTGAACTCGGGATTTATATTCATTTTTATTAAGTTGTTAAATTGCGTATTAAAGATGGTGTAATTTATTTTCAGTGTCGTTGTTATATGAAAATTTTAGACAATGAATGTTTGAACTACGTTCTTTAATAGATTAAATTATAAATTTTACTTAAGTTCATTTTATAGATAACCGTTTATGCTAAAAGTGCTTATTTTATAACATTTTGTGACAGTGAAAAATTTGGGGTGTTACACTCAATGTTTAAGATATTATAATTAAATCATGTTCTTCTGCTTTTATCGTTGACTCGTATGATATATGGCATGCTAGATTAGGACATGTGAATTCCTCATATTTTATGAAATTGCAACGACTAGCATTAATTAATATGCATGATAAACAAAGTGGTAAATGTGATATATGTGTAGAATCTAAAATAACAAAGAAAACAAGTTATCTTGTACATCGTCAAACTGAATTGTTAGGATTAATTCAGGCTGATCTAGCTGATTTAAAATAAACCATGTCAAGAGGTGGTAAAAATTATATTGTAACCTTTATAGATGATTATTCTAGATACACCAAACATAAGGATGAAGTCTTTGATGTATTTTTAACTTATAAAGCAGAAGTACAAAATTAATTAAATAAGAAAAATAAAAAAAATAGATCAGATAGAGGTGGTGAATACGTTTTATTTAATGACTTTTGTGTTAGAGAAAGTATTATGCATGAAGTAATCCCACCATATTCACCTAAGTCTAATGGAGTAGCTAAGAGAAAAAATAAAACTCTTAAGGAAATGATGAATGTCATGCTTATTAGTTATAGTGCACCTGATAACCTTTATGAAGAAACTCTTCTTACTACATGTTTTTTACAAAATTGAATACCTCATAAGTAAACTGGTAAAACTCCCTATGAGTTGTAGAGAGGTTATCAATCTAATCTTAAATATCTAAGAGTGTAGGGGTGCCTGGCTAAAATAATGTTACCTGATAATAAAAAAAGTAAAATAGGCTCTAAAACCTCTGATTGTATGTTCTTAGGCTATGTTGAACATAGTGATGCCTATAGGTTTCTTGTTCTTAAAAGTGATATGATTGAGCCTAATACTATCCTAGAGACAAAAGATGTTGAGTTTTTTGAACATATATTTTCTTTAAAGGTTAGTGATAAAGTTGAACAACCTATAGATAATAATAGTGATGTCATGTGTGTGGGTTTAAGAAGAAGTAAAAGACAGAGGAAGGAAACTTCTTTTAGAGATGACTTTTATACCCAACAAGTGTTTTAGAGGCTACTAGTGCTCCTGATGCAAAATAGTGGGATAAGGCTATTAGGACTAAAATTGAATCAATTGAGAAAAATAATCATTGGACCTTAGTAGATTTTCCTAAAGGAGCAAAAGTCATTGGTTGTAAGTGGATCTTTAAGAAAAATGAGCACCTTGATGGATCCATAGATAAATATAAGGCAAGATTAGTATCAAAAGGTTTACTCAGAAACCCAACATAGATTACTTTGATTCCTTTGCCCCTTGTGACTAGGATTTTCTCTATTCGAGTTTTGTTATCTATAGCAGCTACCCATTAGCTAGTGATACACCAGATGTATGTTAAGACTATTTTTCTAAATGGTGAATTAGAGGAGGAAATTTATATGACTCAAACTAAAGGGTGTGTTGTCCCTAATCAAGGAAATAAGGTGTGTAAACTTTTATAATCTTTGTATGGGTTAAAACAAACACCAAAATAGTGGCATGAAAAATTAGGTACGTTCTGTTTTGTGATGGTTTTTCACCTAATGATGCTGATAAATGTGTGTACTCTAAATCTGAAAATGGTGAATGTGTGATTGTATGTTTGTATGTAGATGACATGTTAATATTTGGCACATGCATTAATATAGTCTCTAGAACTAAATTATTTCTAGGTTCTAAATTTGAAATGAAAGACATAGGTGAAGTCAGTGTAATTTTAGGTGTTAGAATCATAAGGAAGGGCAATAGTATATTACTATCCCAAGAACAATACATTGAGAAACTTCTTAGAAAGTTTGGATATTATGACTTCAAATCAATGAGTACCCTTTATGATGCTAACTCTATATTAATGAAAAATAGAGGAAAATTTGTTTCTCAACCTTAGTATGCCTAGATAATTGGGAGCTTACTACACTTAATGAACCTTTCAAGACTTTATATTGCTTATGCAGTAGGTAGACTGAGTAGGTACACTCAATGTCCTAATCAAGAACATTGGGATACACTTACAAGAGTTATGAGATACTTAAGAGGTTCAATGGATTATGCATTTGAATATAGTGGATTTCTCATTGTACTAGAACGGTACAGTGATGCTAACTGGATCTCTAATTCAGATGAGATAAAATCCATTAGTGGTTATGTATTCACACTTGGGGGCGGTACGGTTATATGGAGATCAGCCAGGCAAACAATTATTGCAAGATCTACAATGGAATTTGAGTTTTTTGCTCTCAAAAAGGGTTGTAGTAAGGCTGAGTGGTTGAAAAACTTCTTAGCAAACATTCCTCTAGGAATGAAACCCACCCAATTTGTATTTATACATTGTGATTACTAATCGACAATAGTTATAGCTAAAAAATAAAACTACAATGGAAATAATAAACATATGCAATTAAGATACAATTTGGTGAAGCAGCTTCCAAAGAGTGGAATTATTTCCATTGATTATGTGAAGTCTGAACGAAATCTAAGAGATCCTCAAACAAAAGGGAAGAAATATTATTTTAGAAACATTGAGAGGAATGGGACTTAACACTTGCAAACAAACAAGTGATGGTAACCCAACCTTTGTGATTGGAGATCCCATGAATAAGGTTCATATGGGTAAAAATAAGTCACTTGTTAGTTTTGATAACACTAAATGGTTTTAAAACACTTATGTTCATTCTTATGGTGTGTGTGTGTGTGTGTGTATGTGTGTGTCTGTGTGTGTGTGTGAAAGCGCTAGAAACTGCATTATTGAGAGGTTAAACTTTGTAATTAAAATTCTATGAGGTGTAAGAATTTTAGTTTAAACAATTTTAATGATGGTAAAACGTTTTTCAAGATTTTTGAAGTACAAAAATAAGTCTAATGCAAAATCTGCAGCTGCAGGAAATAGAAGATTCCCTTCCAAGAGGCAAGATTCACCTAGCACTCCAACATGCTATAAGTGTGGCAAATCTGGTCATATCAAACCTGATTGTCCAATTCTCAAGATCAAAAAGAAATTGGAGGAAAAGAGTGAAACTACAAGCAAGTCTAAGAGAGTGAAGAAAGCATACATTGCTTGGGAGGACAATGACTTCAGTACCTCTAGTGATTCAAGTGAAAGCCATGAAGAAGAAACAAATATGTATTTGATGGCTGATACAAAATCCTCTGCCAGCAGTGTAAGTAATCTTGAATCTATTGGTGAAAGCTATGAAAACAGATTCTATCAACTACTTGATGTATATAATGAGTTGCATGAAGAGGCTAGAAAGTTGCAATATTCTAATAACAGACATAAAGGTGAAAATAGATGGCTTGAAAACAGATTAAAACAACTTGAAACAAAAAATGAAGAGTTGAAAACTGAGCTAGAAAATATAGAAAAGCATAAAAGTTGTAATTGCATGAAAAATGTGATTAATTGTGAAAATTGTTCCAAACAATTAGAAAGAATTGAATATCTAATGAGTACATTAACTAGATTCACTCTAGGAAGAAATAATTTGGATGCAATTTTAGGTTCCCAAAGAAGTGTACTGAATTGAGAAGGCATAGGTTATGCAGAATACGAAAATCAACTTGGTAGTCGACTAGAGTCAAGGAAATTCATTAACTTGAGTAAACCATCTTCTATTGTATGCTTTTATTGTTGTGAACCTAGCCATACATCAAATAAATTCTACTTTAAGAATCGTGGTGTTCCTAAGGGTAAATATAAATGGATAGCTAAAGAATCAAATGTTTTGTCTAACATGAAAGGACCCAAATTCAATTGGGTATCTGCATCATCACTTTAAACTATTTTGCAGGTTTATGGAAAACCTAATGATCAATGTGATATTATTTTTTGGCCTGAACAAGAAAGATAAGTTTGTATCATTCCCTGCCTCAATAATGATATGAGTAAAACAACTTTTAACACTTTTTGATGATATTTCTTAGGACATAAAAATTAATCTTTTACTACCAAAAGTGTTTCTACAAATACAAATTGTTTTGTTACATCTATGTTGTTATTCTTCAACATTTTAATGAATTAGGCATGCTTGATTTCACATTTACAATATAAAAAGCTCCATCAGATTTTACCATTCTGCATTAAAATAGTCGACTTATGAATCAACTGTCATCTAAATATTGCACCAAAATTAGTATTATTGCACTTGTTTTTCCGTTCCTACCTTACATAGTCAACTCCTTAGTTAACTATCCTTTTCATGCTGCACCAGAATTGTCACAACTACACCAGATTTTCTCTTTCTGCATTACGTAGTCAACTTCGTAGTTAACTATTGTTTCATACTGCATCAAACTTTGTAATTTCTGCATTAGGTTTTATCTTTCTACATAAAATAGTCAACTTGCTAGTTAACTAGTCACACATTTTTTATATTCCTTGTGTTATATTTCGAAGCAAGTCGACTACATTAGTAACCTAGTTAACTACGTCTAGCACAAAAGTGGTTTGGTAAAATTTTCTTCTCCTTTAAACTTCTTTCCAATACAAAACCTCCAAACCCCCAAATCTGTTCAGAACCCTAAATCCCCATTCTCTAATTGTTTTCAAAATTCTCAATCTCTTTAAAACCCTTGAATTGTGTTGTTTTTATTCATCCTTCCCGCAATCTTCATATGTGTTTGAGGAAGAAGAAGAGAAATTTGTCGCTGCCATTTTTTATGATGAGGAAGCATCTCCCTAAGCTGAAATGTTCGATTAATGGGTTGTAATCTTGCTATCCTTCTTTTGCTTTCGTTTTTCGCTTAATTTGGTTTTAATCTGTACAATGCCAAATCTAATTTGACAATTGATATATGGCACATCTTTTGCTTCTCCATTGTATGTGCTCTTTGCCACTTCTTTGTCTGATCCACATTTTTGAAATTGATATTGAATATGTCTCACCGTTTGCATATTTTTTTACTGTCATTCCCTTATTTTGCTAAATGTCCAAATAGGGGGAGAAATGTGTGTGTGCTGTTAGGGTGTTGTTCCTTTGATAAAAATTTACTAAAGAGATATTGTGAACATAACTTGTTTAGTATCATTCATTATGCTTTTGACAACTCATCTTTTGGATTTATTGCATGCTTGTTCACTAAAAAGGAAGAACCATGACTTTGACATACAAAACATAACTTGTTTGAGGTAAAATGTGCATTTTTCATATTTTTCTGCATAAAATAATCAACTGGATAATCAATTAAAAGATTGTTTTCTCTATATTGTTGTGCTTATGCTTTTTCTCTATGATATTCGTTTATGCCAAAGTCCAAATTAATTAATATTTTTCAAAATTGATTACATGATTCTTTGATGATCCATCTCTCACAACACTTTTCCATTTTAATCTTTGAAAATCTATGATAAGAAAGTACTTATAGGTGTTGGGTGTTTGTTGATAGTGGGAGTAACCATGCATCTAGATGTTGGGATCAAGATTGTTCTTTTGTGATTGATTGTACTTTAAGCTAATATGATAAAATTTGTTGTATTTGGTTTGCCCATTAAGTCCATGTTGCTCTTTTGTTGTTACTTGATTTGAAAATGTTACTTGTACTTTGATATTCCAATTTCTCCTATCCGCATCTGCTGCATTTTACTTTGATACCATATTATATAATGACATGCATTCCATAGTTATGAGATTCTATGATTTCATTAGCCTATTCATCATATAGGGGGTTTAAAGTTAGGGGGAGCAAAGGTAGCCCATGGTTTTGAATGCTTTTAGCTATATACTTCATTCAGATTGGCTATTTTCTGCATTGTTTTCTTTTTTTTATCCTTGTTTTTGATCATGTCCAAAGGGGGAGAAAGGTTTGTTGTTCTATGCAAGTTTGTCCATCATCACAAAAGGGGGAGATTGTTGTTGATTAAGTGTATCTGAAATATTTTTGATGCCCATAATAACATGACAATAGTTAACATGACATGTATGTAATATCCTGAAACTGTTAATCTGCTGCCCCGATAGTCGACTAGCCAACTAATGTAGTCGACTAGGCTCGTGTTGACAGCAATTGATTTATAAAAACAGACTTTGCACCTGCTGTAAACAGAGTTGTTCAACCCAAAGAAAGAAAGAAAGGTGTGAAACAGGTTCTTGGAGCAATCTTGGAAGATCCTCTTGAGAATTTCATCAAGAAACATCAAATTTGGCTTGGCAAGAAGAAAATTCAGACTTGGAAAAGGTGTACTCAATCTAATTTTTAGGTTGTGTTCTTGTGTTCTAAGTATAGTTTGAAACTCTATGTTTTACTGTTTTCTGGTTAAAGCAAGTGTGTGTGTGATAGCCTTGTTGTTTTTGGTTGTTAAAGCAAGTGTGTGTGATAGCCTTGCTGTTTTTGTTTGTTGAAGCAAGTGTGTGGTATAGCCTTGCTTGTGTGATCTTTTTATCTTAGAGTTTAGATTTACCAAGTGTATATGTAAATCTTGTAATTCTTGAGATATAGTGAAAATCTCTAACTGTGGTTTGCTAGGGGAAACTGGATGTAGATACTAAGGAATCGAACCAGTATAAATCTTTTATGTGCTTTATCTCTTCTTCTCTATATTTTGACATGGTATAAATGCTCCAAACATTAAGCATCCAAACACACTATTTCAACTGATTCAATAAGCAAAGAGATTATCAAAACAGTCTCGAAATTGCTAAAACTGGGTAAAATTTGTTAAAACCAATTCACCCCCGTCTTGGTTGTGAAATATTGGTGCATCAAAACTAACAATTTGTTATCACACCCCTCTTCATGAGCCCAACAACTCAACATATCTTTTACCTTTGTCCTGATAGAAAAATTAGTGATATGATTCTAATAATTAAAAGCAACATCTCTTCATATAATTAGAATCAATATTACTAATTGGGATTGATTTTTGTGCTCTAATTTGTTAACGGTTAGAATCAATATTATTGATCTTGATTGATTTTGTGCTCTGATTTGCTATGATTTGATCCCCATAATGTGCTGCTATCATGACCAATTATTTCCTTATATTATTCATTACGATTAAAGCTAGGATTGCATTGAGATTGCAATATGTGAATATAAATACGTAGTCTGTCATATGAAAAAAGGACCGAAAAAATAATATTCTCTACACTTCTCTAATTATTTCCCATCACCACTCTCACATACGCGCCTTCTTTTTTATATCTCTTTCAAAAAAAAAAACATATTGAAGGAAGTAGAAAAAAAAAGGAGAAGAGATAAGATAATTCTAATGTGGGGAGCAAAAAAGATTGATAAAGAAGAGGAGAAACTAGAATGTTTAAAAGGTATGTCAGTGCCAAATTTTTTGATTTATTCATTCCCAAATTTTCACTATATTTTGTTTTAATATTATACATTTTTTTGTTCACCTACGTTTGGGCTTTTTTTATTTTATTCTAAAAATTATAACAAAAAATAGTTTTCCTCATGTACCACACCTAGCCGGCCTAGCCGAATAATAACCATAAAACTTGTCCGTGTAACTATCAAGGATGTAAATAATAACAATTACCATACACATGCTAAGGTACCTGGCCTAAGCCACTAAGGAACAACGTTGATCGAACAAACCAAAGCAACAATAGTGGCCTAGGCCGCTAAAGAGTAACTGGCCTAGGCCGTTAACTCTAGGAAACTAACCAAGGACTTGGCAAAACCAGAACATTTCTATAAGATTCATCAAGCCCACAATAATCGAACTAAGGGCTAGGGCCCAAGCCCACCTACAGCCCAAACAAGGGCCCAGCCCATGACGTGGCCAAACATAATTAATAATCTATAAATATGCATGGACCCCACGAATTAAAGACACACATTCCTTACTTCCCTAATCACCATATTTGACTTTCTAAGAGATTTTGCTGACTTGAGCTTCAGAGTCTCTTCTGCAGGTAACCCTCCTCGGGTCCAAACCGATTACATTGAGATATCCACAGGCAACATGTATCAGCCAGGAGGAAGTCTGCTAGGAGATGGCGGACCAGAGTAAGGTAATACTTGTGTCTAACATATCTTATTTGTTCTCTGTAGGAACACCTCATTTCTTTAGTGTTTGTCTAGCACCAATTTTCAAAATTCTTTTTTTCTTTAGAAAATAAATAAATAAATATATATATATATAAACTAAAATAAAAAAATGTTTTCTTTGTTTAATTTTTAATGTTTGTTTGACCGCTCACGTCGCATAACACATATTTCCAAATAATTCAAATTTACAAAAACAAACATAAAAAAGTTTTCAAAAGTATTAAAAAAATCAAATCAAAAAGTTTCTCAAATAGTTTTTCATAAAGAACTACGTAACCCTCATTCTCCATTGTGAACGGAGAGGAGCGAGGATTAATCCTCGTCGGGCCTAAAGAACCAAAAAATTAATTTGTTTCTTTTGTACATCCTTTTATTATTATTTTTGGGGAAAATAAACATTTTGAAGAACAACATAACTTTTGCACATTTAATTAAAGGTATCATCTTAGGACGGGCGTTATGGGGATGCTAATACCTTCCCCACGTGTAACCGACTCCCGGATCCAAAATTTGGCTTTTCACAGACCTTGTTTTATTTTTTATGGTTTTCCATGGTTTCCTATAATAACTATGGTGGTGACTCCAAATCTCTGTTTTTTCCAAAAAAAAATTTGGTTCGCCATCCCGTCGCGATTTCGGTTGCGACAGATGGCGACTCCACTGGGGAAGCTAGAGAGTCCGGTCATTTAGTTGGATGTGCAAAATTAATGTGGTTTTTCTTCATATTTTTTCTTCCCCTCCTTTTTTTTAAATCTTTTTATCTCATTTTTTTTTATATTTGGAATAGTTGTATATGTATGTTCTTTATTTTGGTATTTGGAATAATTTTCAAGTGTGGGTTTGGGTATACATTGTATTCTCCCTTCACACACACATTTTGTTCATTACATGAGTGGGGCCCTATACTCGGGTCTGAGTTGCTTAGAATTATATGGGATTATATAGTGGTGCCACAATGGATGTACTTCCCAAGTGGTCATTGTGAGAACCCCAACTAGAGTTTGTTTGCTTCATTGGTACTCTCACTTCTTGTTGTTTACCAACTATCGTGGGAAATGCCATGAAGTGGGCAATAGCTCTAGTGACATTGATATTTAGGTATTAAGGAACTATCCTTATGAGCACATATACTTTCCCTTAGAACTTTAAACGGCAAACCTATGTTAAATTAAGGCACAAAAGGGAGACTATTTGCGTCCTTTATCCTCCCATTTTCTTGTATATAGTAATAAATCTATCACAATTTTTATCATCACACCATTATAAAAAAAGGAAAAAATGCCTCCTTAGGCATAAGCATACATTTCATTAGCCTATCACATGAATAAGTGTGATGCATGAACATGCATTTGCATTCCCATTCTGTGGTCATCCATGGTACCATGTTCATATAGTTTCAACACATAGCATGCATGTGCATAACTAAAAAAAAACAAAACAAAAATAAATTGCACTAAAATAAATTCAAATTGTTTCCCATTTTGCTTGTCACCAAAATAATAAAATTTCTTTAGTCAAATCAGTGGACTGAATAAAGAAATAAAATTTTATTTCTTATCATGTCATTTGAAGCATCATCTAGTCTTGCATACATGAAATTGCTCAAATCTATCTTCCTTCCCATCTCTCTTCCACCATAAAGGTAGAATTATCATAAAGGGGACACATACCTTAAAAAGGATTACCATAAATTCTCTGAACAAAAAAAATGAAGAAAAAAATTAGTTAGACTGAAAACTCTGAAGGACAATCTAGAAAAAAATAAGAAAAAAGAGTGAGAAAAAAAGAGAACAAAACAAGGGGCATCTTGTCATATGAAATAAATTATTTTCCTATGAATTAATTTTTTTTAGAAAAACAATCATGTTTTGAAATGATGTGTGGCCATGTTTCTTTATCAAAAAAAAAAACAAAAGTAATTATCCTTTACTACCCAATTTGAGCCTTCCAAAAAATTTCTTTCAAATTTCCTTAAACAAGGGTCACCCTCCCACTGAGGGTTGACATAATGTTTGCATTTGTTTCATCCAACTAGTAGTTCACCAATACAAAAATATCAAAAAGAAAAAGAAAAAGAAAAAGAAATGATATGGTTATATAGAAAAAAACAAATCAAAAGTTTGAAGAATGAGAATAAAAAGCCAAAATATAGAAAGAAAAAAAAAAGTGAACGAAATGAAGTCAAATAAATATTGAATGAAACATTATTCAAATATCCTTGTTTGAAACAACCCTCACATCACTTTTTGGGCCTTTACTATCATTTACTTCCATACCCCTAGCCTTAGCCACGATACAAGCCTAATAAAGTCCACACAGATCAAAGATTGGTTGTTATCTTTCGAAGGTTTTAATTTAGAGGAAAATTTTGATTTGCTAATAGGTTTGTTCTCAAAAAAATTATTAAAAAAAAATTAAAAAAGTGTGTTCAGAGATTTGCTTTTAAACACTAGGGCAGTTTATGTTTGGTTGACATATTTTCAAAGCTCCAAAATTAGCACAGGCAATCAAGCAATCTGGTTAAATTTGGGTTGTCCCTTTTCAATTCATTCTTCATGAAATTCCATTTTTGCTGATACAGTATCCTTCGCTCTAAGCCTAAACTTTGATCAACCTTAACATAGTCCATCTTTATCAATCTCACACCCAAATTGGGGCAATCACGTTGTTTGTAATTCATATATTCCCATCATTCAATCTAAATTGGGGCATTCATTTACATTGAAGATTGTGATCACATTAGGGGCAACTTGTGAAGACCCCATCATTTTAATCTCCTCATTAGGAAAAACCAAACATGCCTTTGCACCTTAAGACCATCCTAGGCTCTCATAATAGGGGTAAAATTTTAAAGTCCCCATAATTTCCTTTATATCATCAATAATTGGGGAAAGCCCAAACCCATTTTGTGCCCCGAGACCAATTCAAATTGGGGCAACTCCCTAGTTAATCTTCATCACCTCATCCAAACCTTTTCAAGCCCTTGGCAATTTCATGCATGTCATTCAAATAGTGTTTCAAAAAAAATGATTAAAAAAAGTGTTTGTTAGTAAACTGATTAGACCAAAGAAATGATTTGAAAAAGTAAAAAAAATATCAAAGTAGAATGATTTCATGAATTCGAAATAATAATGAGAATGGGGAACAATTCAAATTTGTTTTCAAAAAAAATGCAAAAGAAAAATTCATACAAAAGGTATTTCATACATCATACTAAGTCATGTATACATGCGTCATCATCCTTTTTGAATAAATTTTTTTCTACCTTTTCAATCAAAATCTTTACTCGTATGAATAGTTATTGAATCCTTTTATTTTAGAAGGAAGAAAATTAAAAAAAAAAATACACAATTTGTTTCTATGAAGTTTCTCAAATTTATGGTCCTCTTCATTCATACGAATGACCAATATACCATGAGCCCAGTTTCCACACTGGCCTCCAAGCCCAGTTTCCACACTGGCCCCTAAATCCAGTTTTGTCTGGCCTCAAGCCCAGTTTCTTTTTCTAGTCTCTAAGCCTTGTTTTCCTTGCTCTCAAATTAAAATAAAGGAAAAATAAAAAATGAAAAAAAGCAAATTTCACTCATGCATCACGCATCCATGTAAGCATATCATATAGTGTCAAAAAGAAAATCATAACATGTCATGCATCATTACATCATGTCATCCATCATACTCCACAAAATCATTGAAAAATCATTTCCAAAAAAATAAATAAATTTGAAAAAAAAGTCAACAATGATACTTTTTTTTGTAATTCTCACAAATGTTAGGCATTCACGTGGTGTTTGTCGACACTTCATGAGCAAAATTCAGGTTCTCCTTTTATACATCAAGTCCCTCTACGAAACAATGGTCATTGATTTCCTTACGTTTACATCAAGACCTTCTGCAAGGAAATGGTCATTGATTTCCTTCTATTTATATCAAGACCCTTTGCGAGGCAATGGTCATTGATTTCCTTATGTCACATCGAGACCCTCTACAAAACAATGGTCATGGCTTTTCTCATCATCGAGGTACTCTACGAGGCAATGGTCATTGATCTCTTTACATCAAGACCTTCTACGAGGCAATGGTCATCGATCTCTTTACATCAAGACCCTCAGCGAGGCAATGGTCATTGATTCTTATGTCACATTGAGGCCCTTTGCGAGGCAATGGTCATCGATTTCTTTACATCAAGACCCTCTACGAGGCAATGATCATTAATTTCTTATGTCACATCGAGGCCCTCTGTGAGACAATGGTCATTGATTTCTTTTGTCAGATTGTGACCCTCTACTTGGTAATGGTCACTGAATCTTTTGAATAGACCATCTCCACGGGATTGGTCTAGTTTGGTTTTTTCAAAAACTAAAAAAAAAAACAAAAAGAATCAGTGTGTCGGATGGAGACCCTATACTTGGTAATGGTCTCCTAGTTTTTTTTCTTTCGGATACAGACCATCTCCTTTGGAATGGTTAAGTTTGCTTCAAATTTGTCTTCTTTTGAAACCCGAATAAAATTAGTGTTTTTATCTTTACTTATCTTTTATTACGATAATGTGAAAAAGTCAAATTTTCATATTATCTAGTAAAATCTAAGTAAAGAGGGGAAACTATCAACACCCAATTTTGTCCGGGAATATAAATTTATTTTTAAAAAATAAAAATAAAAAAAGTTTTTTTAGTTAATGGAAAAAAATGTGAAACAAATTTTTCATCAAAGATTTTTCAAAGTTTAATTTTAGGGAAAAAAAGAAAAAAAGAGAGATGAAAAAAAGAAAAAAAGAAGGAAAAAAGAAGGAAAAGCCTAATTTGTTATCACACCCCTCTTCATGAGCCCAACAACTCAACATATCTTCTACCTTTGTTCTGATAGAAAAATTAGTGATATGATTCTAATAATTGAAAGCAATATCTCTTCATATAATTAGAATCAATATTACTAATTTGGATTGATTTTTGTGCTCTGATTTGTTAATGGTTAGAATCAATATTACTGATCTTGATTGATTTTGTGCTCTGATTTTCTATGATTTGATCATCATAATGTGTTGCTATCATGACCAATTCTTTCCTTATATTGTTCATTACGATTAAAGCTAGGATTGCATTGAAATTGCAATATGTGAATATAAATACATAGTCTGTCATATGAAAAAGGACCAAAAAAAATAATATTCTCTACATTTCTCTAATTCTTTCCCAAATTTTCACTATATTTTGTTTTAATATTACACGTTTTTTTTCACCTACTTTTGGGCTTTTTTTATTTTATTCTAATAATTATAACAAAAAATAGGTTTCCTCATTTCTTTAGTGTTTGTCTAACACCAATTTTCAAAATTTTTTTTTCTTTAGAAAGTATAAAAAAAATATAGAAAAAAACTAAAATAAAAAATGTTTTCTTTGTTTAATTTTTAATAATGTTTTCTTTGTTTAATTTTTAATGTTTATCCGACCGCTCGCATCGCATGACACATATTTTCAAATAATTCAAATTTACAAAAACAAACATAAAAAAGAGTTTTCAAAAGTATTGAAAAAATCAAATCAAAAAGTTTCTCAAATAGTTTTTCGTAAAGAACTACGTAACCATGATTCTCCATTATGAATGGAGATACGTAGGAGCGAGGACTAATCCTCGTCGGGCCTAAAAAACTAAAAAATTAATTTTGTTTCTTTTGTAGATCCTTTTATTATTATTTTTGGGAAAAATAAATATTTTGAAAAACTACATAACTTTTGCACATTTAATTAAAGGTACCGTCTTAGGACGGACGTTGTGGGGATGCTAATAGCTTCCCTACGCGTAACCGACTCCCGGATCCAAAATCTAGTTTTTCACAGACCTTGTTTTATTTTTTATGGTTTTCCATAGTTTCCTATAATAACTATGGTGGCTACTCCAGATCTATGTTTTTTTCAAAAAAAAATTTGGTTCGTCGTCCCGTCGCGATTTCGGTTGCGACAATATGTGACGGTGACAGCGTTGACGATGTGGTGTGGTCCCTCTTTCTTAATTATTGTTAGTGTCTTAGTGGTATGGAATGTAAATTGTGTGTAATTGTTTGGGTTTTTTTATATTTGGCAGGGATATAAAGTTAAGCATATAATAGTTGACATGAACGACGAAAATTTTGAAGTGGTGTTTCACCATGGGGGAATGTTTGTCAATGATGGGTCACTGAAATACGTGAGAGATAGTAGTACTTTATTTTGTGACCTTGACAAATGGAGTTTCTTTGAGATAATGTCTATTTTGAGGGAGATGGGGTATGTGAATGTGAAGGAATTGTGGTATTCAGTAGGTAGGGGTTCTTTGTTAGAAGGAAGGTTGGAGTTGCTCAGTGATGATAGAGGTGCACGTCATATGGTGAACATAGCCACCCTAAATGGTCAAGTGCACCTTTATGTGGTACACTTTGTCTGTGAACCTCAAGTAGTTCATATGATAAAGGACCAACCTGCTATGGAGGGGGATGGTCAGCAAGAAGCAGTTGTGGGGGCTGAGAATGAGGGAAATGATAATGAAGAGGGTGGTATTGAGTCAAATCATAATGTGGATGGGGATGTTGAGGAAGAAGTGGCTATTGAGATTGACAATGAATCACCCAATAATGTGGATTGTAACGTCCTAACCGGAAATTACTTATTAAAAATAAAACAAAATAAATATAATAAACAACCTCATTTATTCTCAACAACTTTTCCAAAACGCGGGAAAATTTAAACTTCAAAACATCGCTTCGTTAATAAATAAAACTACAGTGTTTAGTTATTACAAAACCAAACCATCCATAAAAGTGTTACAAAAGAAAAGTCCATAATAAAACTTAGTAAACAATCCCACAGTGATCCCCACTCCGTCTCTATGCATCTACATGCTCACTTGCATCAACATCTGCTCCCATGTAACAAGTTACATGATCATCGCCACACACACACAAATAGGGTGAGCTCATTTAAATAAAACAACCAAAATATGACAATAAATATAACATCTCCAAATTTTAACGTGTTAGTACTCCCCTTTTTCTTAGCTCCTCAACTTTCAACACTTGCATTAGACGTTTATTATTTCTACACCCTTTAGGTGAGATCAATGATCAATCTTTGCTGCACGAGTGTCTACTCGTCCCTCCGACTACAGGCCACCACCTGATAGTCCATACGTGGGAATAACTTTGTCACAGCATCTCACCGCGACACCAAGTGGAGTTCCCCAAAACGAACATAAGTCAGTAGTTGTTCCTAGACCACCAATGATGGACGTCCTTGGAGTAGGAGAGGGAGGAAATCCATGGAGAATGATGAGGAGAAGATGAAGCACAGCGGAATTTGGAGAATTAGAGGAAGATAGCTCTCGGAAATGGAGAATTCGGTGAAGATGAAGAGTAGAAGTGAAGCTATGGTATGGAAGGTGGCTAGAGGAGATGAAGGAGAAGGTTAGCCATGTGTGCTATCAAATTAATAGAAGTGTGGAGTGATCTCAAACACTAGCATCTATTAGCAATTCAAGAGTAACCATTACAATATTTGAGTAGCTCTATTTATAGGCACATGGCCGGCCAAATAAAGAGAAAATGCAACAAAGATGAAATGCAAATGTAGCTTGAAGAAGAAGCTTGATTGTAGACCATGTAATGTAGTAGATAAGTCTAGATGGTGCCAAGTGGCATATCACACTCTCCTTGCCCAAGTCACACGCACCATGCTTCCATCACATGCTCCTTGCTTAGTTCATGCTTTGCTTGCATCCAAAAGGAGAGCCACTCTAGTAACTCTCGGCCAAAGGTAGCACATTGGGCTCAGCCTAAATGATCCCAACAAGTGTTCTAGCTTTTATTGAAAGCAAAGCCTAAACAATGGCCCAATTTAAATCTAGACTACTTCCTTCATGCA
>Ga0214544_1001366_pt1 | contig 50322 bp, 44 predicted proteins | sample CNSS3metaG_FD_160074 | JGI IMG/M metagenome (GOLD analysis project Ga0214544, IMG submission 160074) | Root nodule microbial communities from cowpea collected in UCLA plant growth center, Los Angeles, California, USA - CNSS3 | ecosystem: Host-associated > Plants > Roots > Nodule | place: USA...
CGGCAGAGAGCCGGACCACGCTTTGTGGCATCATGATGCGCGCCACCGCAACGAGGCGCACCACATCGATGGGATCCGGCCGTTCCGCGGTTACGTTGACCGGGACGCCCCTTGACTTCATTCCAAAGATTGATGGAAACACTCTCCGGGTGAACGGTCATGTTGGCGAGCAGCACTAGCATGCGGAGCCGGTCGGTAGCCTGCTCGCCCATTCCGATGATGCCGCTACAGCAGACCTTGATGCCGGCTGCGCGACACGCGGTCCAGCGTGTCGATGCGGTCCTGTGCAATCACGGGAATGGATGTTGTGCAGGCAGTATCAGAAGTTCGCGGTCCGCAACTACACCGCGCCTCCCTCCTCAGGCACCCCCACGGGCTGGTGCCGCACCACCTGACGGGCGTGGCAGCCATCCAGCGAGCCCTGCTTTGACAACAACACTATCCAGCGACATCCTTCTTGGGTGCGCATCAATGAATGAGACAACCGGCAGCCTTCCAAAAATGCCGCTGCCGGATTTCTCCAACAGCGGCCTAAGTCTTGGGAGAAAGCAGACGAGCCGGTCTGCCAGCGGAGCCGAGCAACAAAACAGAATCTCAATCGTGGTCGCCCATTGACACTGCCGACCTCTTTCCGCTCGCATTGCGGAACGATTCGACTTCGACTTTGCGCATTGGAACGTCATCAAACGGTTCGAGATACGGAGTGAAGTCCTGCTTCCAATCGCCATTCTTCCAAATGAACTCGCCTGGGTCATTGGGGCACGACGCAGCATCGGGGTAACCTTGGGTAAATAGACCAGGCGACCTCGAGAGGCGACCGGACGAAGATCGTGAGAAACTCGCGGCCTACATAGATAACGGTTTCAACCTATCGAGGCCGGACACTTGGCTTGCCAACCAGCAAATAAAAAAAATCGATCCCAGCATCCGAAGAATGTGAGACACAATTTGCAATTATCGTGCGTTTTCTGACCAACGGCCAAACAATGGAGATAGAGAGATCAGAGGCTCACGAGATGAGCACCAGTTGTGCTTGCCAAACCATGCACAGAAAACTTGAGACCTCCTGATTTTTGAAATACGTATTGCGGTCACCGTAGATCGAAAATCGACGAGGCAATGCTGCCTGCCTAGCAAGCTCTCTCACAGGGAGAGGAGCGTGCGCGATAATTCCGACGAGGATAAGGACTGATTACTAGAGTCGCTTCGTCTTTGGCCACGATGCATCGCGCTTTGCCGGAGGCTGTGGATTATGCGTCAGGTCCTCAACGACTTGATGCGATTTATCGTAAGGGTCGTTCATGATCGCGAGTCTCACTGTTGTCCTCCTCTGCCAACTCATCGGCGAGGTCATTGTGCAAGGTCTGAGCTTACCGTTGCCAGGGCCTGTGCTTGGTCTCCTCCTCTTGCTGATCATGCTGCTTGCCCGCGACCGCTTCGTGATGATGGCCCGAGGACCGTTTCGGGATAATAGCGTGGAGAATGTCAGCAAGGGACTGTTGACTCACCTGTCGCTCCTTTTTGTGCCAGCCGGCGTTGGGGTCGTGCAGAAACTTGATCTGCTCGCTGCGCATGGCATAGGCATCATTTGCATTCTTATGGTGTCGGTGACTGTGACCTTGCTCGCGACCGTGCTGACGTTCCAGATTGTCAGTCGCTTCACAAGCCGAGAGGACGCTCGATGAAGGAAGATCCGTTTTCGCTCTGGGTCTATCTGTCGCAATCCCCCTTACTTTGGCTGACAATCACTTTGCTGGTCTACGCAATAACCGACGCGGTATCAGTTGCAACGCGCCGTCATCCACTCGGCAACCCTGTGTTGCATGCGATGTGGATCATCGGCTTGTTTCTGCTTCTGACGGGTACCTCCTACACAACCTACTTCGCTGGTGCGCAGTTCGTACATTTTCTGCTGGGGCCTGCAACCGTCGCGCTCGCCGTGCCTCTCTATGAAAATCGCAAGCTGGTCACCGCGGCGATCGTTCCGATGCTGGCCGCCCTGGTTGCCGGCTCCGTTACAGCTGTCACATCTGTGGTCCTTCTTGCCGAGGCCGCCGGGCTTCCCCTCGAAACTATCCTGTCTCTTGCGCCGAAGTCACTCACGGCCGGCGTTGCAATGGGAATCAGCGAAACGCTACATGCGGATCCGTCGGTGACTGCTGTCGCAGTCATTCTCACTGGTATCATGGGCGCCATCATCGTGACCCCCTTGATGAACTGGACAGGCATCATCGATTTTCGGGCTCGAGGCTTTGCCGCAGGCATCGCGGCGCACGGCATCGGCACCGCACGCGCTTTCCAGGTTGATGAGATCGCTGGTGTGTTCTCAAGCCTTGGCATGGGCCTGAATGCCCTTGTGACATCCTTCCTGGTGCCGTTCGCAGTAACGGTATTGCTAAAATGATGCGCGAGACCTCTCGCCGCTATTGGACTCTGCATCGACGAAGAATGTCCAGAGACGAACCGCTTCGCCAGTAGCACCTTCATAGCCATCGTTTACGTTCCGAGATGTCCATGGGCGCTGTTCGGACACCACTCGCACTCCCATAAAACAAGATAAAGCCTGAAAGGGAAGCCTGTGCAAGGAAGCCGCCCAATTGACCCGCTCAATACCGGAACAGATCCCGTCTACTTGATGAAGGCAAGCCGTGATCGATCGAGCGTGACTGTCACGGCCAGGATGACGATAAGGCCCGTCACCATGATCTGGATGTAGGTATGCACCCCTGCGATGTTTAAGCCATTTTGCAGAACGGCAATCACCAACACCCCGATTAGCGTTCGATGCACGCCTCCTGAACCGCCTGAAAGAGCGGTGCCGCCCATGACCACAGCTGCGATCGCCTGAAGCAAAAGGTCATCCCCCATCCGGGCGGTTCCGGTCGAGGTTCGCGCGACAAGCAGCAAGCCTGCAATTCCGCAGAGCATTCCGGATGCGACGAACGCGATTGCTTTCGTGCGAAGAACATCGATGCCCGAAAGCCGAGCCGTCACTCCTCCCCCGCCAATTGCAAACAGAGATCGCCCGAAATGGCTTCTCGCACCGATAAAAGAGGCGATCGCAAATATCAGAAGCGCCAGAATTCCCGAGTTTGGAATGCGCCCGATCATTGCACCGGATGCGACCCATGTGAGATCCGGACTGCGAAAAAACACGTTCACACCGCCACTGATCCAGGTGGAAATGCCCCCAATGATGGTCATGGTGCTGAGGGTGGCGACAAAGGACGGGATCCGCAGGCGCAGCACCAAAATGGCGTTGAAAAGGCCGCAAAGCGCCCCGATGACGGAAGCAGCAAACAGGATCGCAGCGGCGCTGAACCCGAAATCCCGGATCAGAACTGCCGAGGAGATTGCCACGAAGGTCACGATCGCGCCGACGGAAAGGTCGATTGCTCCCATGAGAATGACAAAGGTGATGCCGGTCGCCACGATGAGCAGGATGGAGGACTGTCTCATCAGATTGAATAGGTTTATCCAGCTCAGGAAGCGAGGATTGATGGCTGTGAAAACGATGACCATCGTCAGCAGCAGAAGCGCGGGGCCACCTGGATTTATGATCGCGCGGTGACGCTGAACAAACTGCCTCGCGATCTCCATTGTAGCCTCGAGTCGCAATCTCGATCTACGCGCCTTTGTCTCAGACCATGTGCCTGACAAGTTCCTGCTCCGTCGGTTTATCATTGGCAGGCGCGTCCCGCTCGAACTGGATCTCGCCATCGCGCATCACCAGAATCCGGTTTGACAGACCGATGAGCTCGAGCAAATCGTCCGATATCAGAAGAATGGCTGCTCCCTGGTCCGTCAGATCCCTGAGGACACTGTAGATCTCCTCTTTTGCGCCGACATCAACACCACGGGTAGGATTGTCGAGCACCAGAACCTGTACCCCTCGCGCCAGCCATTTTGCCAGCACGACCTTCTGCTGGTTTCCGCCGGAGAGGAATTGGCAGAGTTGCGTCGGCCCGCTGCATCGAATCCGTAAGCCATTGACGTGCTTCTGCGCTAAAGACCGTTCTCGCGCTGCCGATATGATTCCAGTCAGCCGGGAGACGAGGGGCAGCGAAGCCAGAGAAATGTTCGCTTCGACTGACATGTAAGGTACGATGCCTTCGGTCTTTCGTTCCTTGGGGACGAAGCCTACGCCATTTGCGATGGCGGCCTTGCCACGCCTCCGAAGGGGCAGGACTTTTCCGTTCACCTCGACGGTGCCGGCTGCCGGAAACGGATCAAATCCGACAACTGCCCTTCCAACGGCCTCTTTGCCGCATCCAACCAGTCCGCCAAGTCCGACGATCTCGCCTTTTCGAACATCGAAACTGACGTTCCTGACGTTATCGCCCTCAAGCCCATTCGCCGAAATCACAATCGGCGCTTCGGTGACGTCCAGCTGGCGCTTTTCCTTGAAGTACTCCTCATCCCGGATTCGCCCCACCATCGCCATGTGGAGGTTCTGCTCGGAAATCCGTTCTCCGGCAAACTCACCCACGTTTCGACCATCTTTGAAAACATAGATGCGATCGCACAGCTCTATGTATTCGGAAAGCCTGTGAGTGATAAGAACGAAGGATGCGCGCGCACGGAATTGGCGGATCGAGTCGAAGAGAAGCCTGACTTCGCGCTCACCGATGGCCGCGGTCGGTTCATCAAGCAGGATGATAGGGTGGTCAATGTGGAAGTACTCAGCCAATGCAAAGGCTTTGGCAATCTCGATCATCTGCCGGTCGTGGAAGGCGTAGTCACTCGTCCGCCGACGTGGGTCGATGTGCGCAAGACCCAAGTCTTTCAGATGCCGTTCGCTGTGGGCAATCATCGCTTTTCGATCAACGAGGGCCAGCCGGTTGGTAAAATTGACTTCGAGCGACAGAAAGATATTTTCATAGACGGAAAGGCTGGGAATAAGGGCCTGCTCCTGGAACACCATCGAGATCCCGGCCTCGACGGCCTGGGTGTAACGGAGGGGCTTGAACGGTTTACCGAATAACTCCATCTCGCCCCCATTCGGGGAATGGATGCCAGCGATCATTTTGAGGGTCGTGGATTTTCCCGCCCCATTTTCACCTGCGATGCCGACAATCTCGTTTGGAAAAATCTGAAGATCAACTCCTTCCACGACCCAATTGCCGTTAAAGCTCTTGGATCCGCCTCGCATCGCGAAGATTGGATTGCGTACTGCCGTCATCTCACGTCCTCCGCGCTCACACGCTTCGTGTTGAGGAGAACAGCGAACAGTATGACGACCCCCTGGATGATCGCCTGCAGATGAGGCGCGAGCGCAAGCGTGTTCAGACCATTCGAAAGAGTCGTCGTGAAAAGCACCCCAAGAATCGTCAGGCGCACGTTGCCGAATCCTCCGGTGATCGCAGTACCGCCGACGACCACCGCGGTAATGGTGTCCAGAGTCATGAAGCTGCCCATTGTCGCTGTGGCGGATCCAAGACGCGCGGCCAATAACGCTCCGGCAAAACCCCCCAGGAGGCCGGACAACGCAAACGCCTGTATTTTGATCGTATTGACCTTCACTCCAACAAGAGCGGCTGTTTGCTCGTCACTTCCAAGTGCAAGCGTCATACGGCCAAACCGAGTGCGCGCCCCTAGAACGACTGCAGCCATATAGATGACGAGGGAAATCAGGACCGCATTGGGAATCACATTCAGCCATGCGCCCTGAGCGATGTCGATCACGGCGGCATCAGTTACCGTCAGCGAACGGCCATCAGAGACAAAGAGGACGGCACCCGAGAGAGTCGTTGCGGTTGCAAGCGTCACCAGGATGGAGGGGATCCTGAGGTAGACGTAGACGAGCCCGTTGATCACACCACAGGACAGGCCCACCAGACAAACAATGGGAATTGCCCAGAAACCGAAGTCCGGCGCCATCCGCGCAACCAGCATGCCACAGAAGCTCGCGATCGCTCCGATCGAAAGGTCAATGGAGCCCATCAAAATGACGAAAGTCGCACCGACCGATGCAACCAAGAGGACAGAACTGGATAGCTCAATCGCCCTCAGGTTTCCCACGGTCAAAAATGAGGGGGCCGCCAAGCCGATGGCCGCGCATGCGACAGCAAACACCGAAATGGTTACGATGCGCCGCGCTAGCTCGCCATCCCCACGCCCGACCTGCCATGCCTGCAACATTTTGCGATCCGATTGAGCATTTCTTGGAGGGATGCCTCCCTCGAGAAGGGAGGCATCCAGGCGCATTTTACTCGGGAATTCGCTGCTTGTAGTGGTCCTTATACTCCGCCGTCAGCTTCCCCACACAACCCGCGTCGAAGGCTTCCTGATATGGCTTCGGAAGGTTGTAACCGGCGGGCATACGGCTTCCCCAATAGGTCTTCACGTCGATCGGCCAGACGTAGTTTTGAGGGTCCCAATCGTTGGGATGGAGCGCGCGCGACATTTTCTTCCAGTCGAAGGGCAGCTTTTCCCCTGCAAGAAACGCCTGATACTTGTCGACATTCGCAGCCGTAATCAGCGTCGCCCCCGTGTACATCATGCGTTCGCACGGACTCGGCTTGAACCCCTTGGAGGCGTCGTACGCCCGCACAAGTGCGAAACCGGCCTGCCACTGTGGCGTAAAGCCCATGGTAGCAAGAATTCGGCCCTCCTTCACCAGCTTCAGGGTTTCGCCGTTGCCGTCAAGCCCTGTGATCGGGATGTGCATACCAGCATCTTCAACGGCCTGCATGGCTCCGAGTGCGATCGAGTCGTTCTGACCGAATACCGCATCGATCTTGGAATGTGCCACCAGCAGGTCTTCCATGACCTTGCGGGAGTCGACCTGGTTCCATTTTCCTGGCTGGCGGGCGACGACCTTGATGTTCGGGTATCCAGCGAGGGCCTTTTCGAAGCCTGCGGTTCTGGCGATGTCCGCATCGACCCCGGGAAAGCCTGTGATATGAACGACGTTGCCTTTTCCGCCGATCTTGTCGAAAAGCAGCTTTGCTATTCTATAGCTGTTGTCGACGTCGTCCGGCGTGAAGAAGGTCGCGAAGGCATAGTTGTCGGTCCCACCGTCCAAAGGATGAAAGCCCGGCAGAGATTCCCAGACAGCAACGTGCACTGCTCCTGCCTTTTTCGCCATCTCGACGATGGGCTTGATGTTTGCAGCGACCAGATTCTCGCCGAATGTAATTTTGACGCCCGCCGCGAACTGAGCTTCGTAGATTTCGATTTGCTTGGCGGCATCACCCTTTCCCGAAAGGATGCGGTAATTCAAACCGAGCGCTTTCGCCGCCTGCTCGGCACCTTGCGACCAGTTGTTGAAATACTCGTTCTCCAGCGTGGAGACCTCGGACAGGACATCCTCGGCCCTTGCGGCTGTAAACGACGCCAACAGAGCGGCTGTTGCAAAAACGTAGGCAGACAAGTTGCGCATTAGTTCCCTCCTCTACTCGTTTCAAACCTCGATCGTCTCTCAAAGAGTCCGCAATCCGCGTGCAGGCGCCGTCATCTCTCGATATCGCGTTTGGCGTGAGAAAATTGACGAGTCATCTCTTACGCCGCGTGCTCGCACGCGCGACTTTCCCTCGTCACATCTAAGGTTGTGGTATTGATCATGGCGGGACAGCTTCGGCGTCACCCGTCCCATTGCTTCTACATTTGTTTCCAGTCGCCAATCTGCTCGAACGCATGCGCCGCCCTATAGATGGTCGTCTCCTCGAAGTGACGACCAACAAGCATCAAACCCACTGGCAGGCCATCCACCATTCCGCAGGGCAGCGACATAGCGGGATGGTGCGTGAAGTTGAACGGAGCGGTATTGGTGAACATCTCAGTCGCGCGCGCGATATAGTCCTCTCGGCTGACATCCTGCGGAGGAAGCTGGGTCGCCTTCATCGGCGTCGTTGGCATTAGAAGAAGATCGTAATCCTTAAGCGTGTTGTCGTATGCCGCCCTCAGGCGGCGAGATATGTTGACCGCCTTGCCGTAAAATCGCGGCCCATAATTGTTATTGATGAATGTGCCGAGCATCAGGAACAGCTTCGCCTGCTCGGACAGGGAATTCGCTTTCCGCCGCCAGCCGCGATGAAAGTCCATGAGCGACAGTGAAAAGAGGTCCGATCGGCTGGTACCATAGCCGTCGCCGAACATCATGGTCTGTGTCGCGCCCTCGGTACCGATCGGCGTCCAGATTGCGGCTCCCTGGAGGTGCATCGGCACTGACACTGTCTCTACCGAGGCGCCGAGATCTTTGAAGCGCTTGGCCGCTTCACGAACGCTTCTGTTGACAGTCGCCTCCGCTCCGGGTTGCTCAAAGCCCTCCTTCAGAACGCCGATCTTCAATCCACTGATACTTTGGCCGAGCGCTTTGGTGTAGTCTTCGACCTTCGGCGCCTTGATGCGCGGATCGTAACCGTCGTCTCCAGCAATCACTTCAAGCAACAATGCGTTGTCGGCGACTGTTGCGGTCATCGGACCGGTGTGATCCAGCGTCATTTCATTGGGCATGATGCCGGTATAGGGGACCAAGCCCCAAGTCGGCTTCATGCCGTAGATTCCGCAAAAGGACGAGGGCATGCGTATTGAACCGCCCTGATCGCCGCCGATCGCCATATCGACTTCGCCAAGGGCAACGACAACCCCGGAGCCCGAAGACGAGCCTCCTGCGGAGTAGCCCATCTTGTGAGGATTGTGCACGGGTCCGAGCGCACCGGTATGGCTGCCGCCGGATGTGCAGAAGCATTCGCAGTGGACTTTGCCTGCAATTTCGGCGCCCGCGTCCAACATCCGACTGACAATGGTCGCATCGATATCAGGAACAAATCCTTCGAGCGTCGCCGAGCCGTTCATCATGGGCACCCCGGCGAGCATGATGTTGTCTTTCAGCGCGACTGTCTTTCCCTTGAGCTTCCCACTAGGCGCCCCCAGCACCCTCGTCTTTCGATACCAGGCGTTGTGCGGGTTCTCCTCGGCTCTCGGCTGATATCCCGGCGTGCGAGGATACTTCACCGCAGGCAATTCGTCGGGAACGGCGTCGACATAGTTGTAGGCTTCAAGCGCCCCCTTGATAAGGCCGCGGAAGGAGACAAGGTCTTCATCGGAAAGTGAAAGACCGCATTGCCCTGCGACATCTCGCAACTGCGCTGGTGTAGGCGGGACGATTGACACTGGGCTTTCCTCCTCGAGGTGGGCTATTCGTATGTGTGAGGCCGCTCTGCGGTGGCTCGTCACTAACATTTCAAGAAAATATGCTTGGTGCAGCCGAGTCACCGAGCCCGCGCTCAGAACTGGGTAATTTTGAGTAATTCATCCTACAAAAATCGCCGAAAAAAGAAGCAATTTATGCGGGAATAATGCGCATTCAGCGCGACAATCATTAGTCCTACCGGGGAATAGATCATTTGTGTACTAACACAGCGAACTGGTGGCACCGAGATTTGGCTCTCGCGTTTACAATCCAGAAGCTGTCGGAATAGAAGCGATCCAAGATCACCGCGACAGGTAGCCAACCACGCTCGCTCAAGAGCCGTGGATTGCGGTAGCCCTGATGCAGAGTCCAAAGTTGCTGCCTGGAGGTTCACTCCCGCACGTCAAGCGAGGCGAGATGACGCAAAGCGGATTGGATGTGTTGTTCGAACACATCCTCGTCGCGGGCAAATTTTACAGATCGACTAGTCAGGGGCTGCGGACGAATGATGATGCAAGATCTGCCACGCATCGTCTTTGTGGCTCAGCACGAAGGTGAAACGAGCCGGTGTCGCCGCTATGTGATCCGTGGAAGATTGGGAAAAGACATAATTGCCCACCACCAGAACGAGGTTGGCGGCCAATCTCGCAGAACGCCAAGCTTCAAATTCCACTGTATGCGTCCGACGGAAATAGGTTCGAATCTCTTCAGCACCCGAATAGAGCTTCGAGCTCGATGTACCGTACAGTAGCGCGTCACGTGCGTACAAGGCCGCCAGCTTGTCGACGTCGTGAGCGTTGAAGGCTTGCGCCCAGAGCACCAGGAACGCGCGCACGTCCGGCATCATATCGTCTCGATTAAAATTAGATACCCACTTAAATGACGAAGACATCTTGCTGGAATACTGTAAAACACGAGATGAGTCGCTTTTGACACTTCCTGGCGATCGACAATTGAGATTGCCGCCTCAAAAGATCGCCGCTGCTGGATTTCTCCAACAGCGGCTTAGTCTAGGGAGGAAGCAGACAAGCCGGCCTGCCGGCGGATCGCATTACGTGACCTTAGCAAGCCGCAACACGGAGATTGTTGGTCGCGCCCCTCAGTCCAAATGGCACTCCGGAGATCACGATCGCTAAATCACCCGGCTCGGCGTAGCCTTCCTTGCGCGCCGTCGCGGCCGCTATTTGCGTGATGTCATCGGAGCTGGAGGGGTCGGCTGCAACAATGCTGTGTACCCCCCACAGCAAGCTCATGCGCCCCGCGACCCTCTCGTCTGGCGTAAGAGCGAGAATCGGGACCAGCGGCCTTCTACGCGCGATACGAGCGGCGGTGGTCCCGCTTGCGGTGAACCCGATGATCGCTCTCGCATCAATCGCGGCGGCCAGATCCGCGCCCGCGGCCGCAACCGCATGAGGAGGCGTGATTTCCTCACCGACCTGCGAGGCGTCGAGAAGCGACCGATAGAGATGATGCCGCTCGGTGCTTTTGATGATTCTGTCCATCATGGTAACCGCCTCGATCGGATAGGCTCCGCTCGCCGATTCAGCAGAAAGCATGACAGCGTCGGCACCATCGTAGATGGCGGTCGCGACATCGGACGCTTCCGCGCGCGTTGGCGTCGGCATAGCCGTCATCGAATCCAGCATCTGCGTTGCGACGATCACGGGCTTGGCGGCAAGCCGACAGGCGCGAACGAGCTCCTTCTGTCGCGGAGGCACCTCCTCGAGCGGGATCTCAACACCAAGATCGCCGCGCGCGACCATAATGCCGTCCGACAGGGCAATGATATCGCCGATACATTCGAGCGCCATGGGCGTCTCGATCTTGGCTATCAGACCTGCAGCTTCACCGATCAGGGAACGTGCTTCGAGGAGGTCCGATGGTCTTTGAACGAACGACAGAGCGACCCAGTCGACGCCAAGTTCAAGGCCGAAGGCTAAGTCGGTGCGATCCTTATGGGTCAAGGGGGATATATCAAGGAGTGCACCTGGGAGGTTTACCCCTTTGTGGTCACGGATCACGCCGCCCACGACAACTCTCGCGACGATCTCCTTGTCGCCGGGACTAACAACACTTAGACGTACTCGGCCGTCATCGATCAGGACGTCCTGGCCGGGATGGACGGCTGCGAAGATTTCGGGATGAGGCAGGGGAATGGATTGTTTTCCGTCCCCTCCTCCGTCGAGCGAAAAGCGGACCGTTTCGCCCGCATTCAGCATCAGCTTGCCGCTATCTAATGAGCCGATGCGAAGCTTCGGTCCTTGCAAATCCTGCAGCACGCCGATTGGCGTGCCGACCTCGTGTTCAAGCCGCCGGATCGACGCAAGAACCCCCGCATGGTCATCATGCGATCCGTGACTGAAATTGAGCCGGAACGTGTCCGCACCTGAAAAATAAAGAGAGCGGATCATCTCGGGTGCGGCCGTCGCCGGCCCCACCGTTGCGACAATTTTGGCAAAGCGAGAGCGACGCATCTTGGATCCCCTAGTTAGAGGATGAAACCAGTGTGAACGAAATTGGAATGGCGTTCCTCGACGATGGTATTCAGAATCTCGCGCGATGGGCTCGTATACTTCGCGGCCACCATGGATCGAATGGAAAATGAACGTAGCGCATCCGTGACCGACAAGGTGCCTTCGGCTGCATCCTTCCTGCCCGTGAAGGGAAACACGTCCGGCCCACGTTGACATTGACAGTTCAAGTTGACGCGGCAGACTTGATTGACCAGGACATCCGACATGCGACCGATCACGTCGGGGTCGCGGGCGAACAAGCTTACCTGCTGGCCATGTTCAGAGGTGGCCACGTAATCAAGCGCGAGGTCGACATCCTCGAAGTTCGACATGGGGATGAGTGGTCCGAACTGCTCCTCCCGAAAGAGCCGCATGGACGGCCCCACAGGATAGACGACTGCGGGATAGAAAAGAGTGCCTACGGCCGTACCCCCGCCGGCGTTGAGAATACGGGCGCCCTTCGTTACGGCGTCATCTAGAAGCGCGCTCATCTGGTTTACTTTCTCGACACTTGGCAAGGGCGTCAGAGTCACGTCTGGCGCCCAGGGCATACCGATTTTTAGTTGGGCGAGCTCCGCTTGTAGCGCCGATATGAACGAATCAGCGACATCGCGGTGCACGAGCAGCATCTTCAGGGCCGTACAGCGCTGTCCATTGAACGAGAGCGCGCCTAGTAGGCATTCCTTTGCTGCGAGTGCGATATCAGCATCAGGCATAACGATCGCCGCGTTCTTTGCGTCGAGACCGAGAATGGCACGCAGGCGGTTGGTTTTTGGGTGGAGTTTTTTAAGGTGGTCGGCCACTCGGCTCGAGCCGATTAGCGTAAGGACATTGATTTGGCCGGTCTCAAGAAGTGTCGGGACGATTTCCGCGCCTTCACCGTAGGCGAAGTTGACTACTCCAGGCGGGAACGCGGCCCGGAACACCTCCAGCAGCGGTTCGAACAAGAGAACGCCGTGTCGGGGCGGCTTGAAGACGACGCAATTGCCCATGATCAACGCCGGAATGAGCGTCGCGAAAGTTTCATTCAGGGGATAGTTGTATGGCCCCATGCAGAGGACAACGCCGAGTGGCGTTCGGCGTATCAGGGCAATCACTCCTTCAACGATTTCAAACCGCGAGTTGGCATTGTCGAGATTGCGCACCGCGTCGATTGTTTGCCGGACGTAGTCCACTGTGCGGTCAAATTCCTTTTCTGAATCCGCGAGCGTTTTGCCAATCTCCCACATGATAAGCCGTGTGACTTCGGCGCGGCGCGCACACATTCCGGCGAGAAATCTTTGCATCGCCAGGATGCGCTCTGAAACACGCATGGTGGGCCACGCGCCGCGCCCGCTGTCGTATGCAGCGACCGCAGCGTCGAGTGCGGTTATCGCCGTCGCGACGTCGCCGGACGGATGGCTGCCGATCCGCATCTGCGTCAACCCGCCATTACTTCCGCGGACCATCACGGGAGACAGAACGTTCTTGACCGGCCCTATCCAGTCCCGCATTTCGCCGTTAACGAGAACACTCCGCTGTTCAATGGGCGCAATGGCGGCCTCGTGCAAAGCCACGTCATCGGCAGTCGGAAAGAGCAAGCTGAGATTATCGCGGCTCATCATCATGATTCACAATAAGGACTGGTATCCGAAGAGACAACGAAGTCGCGCAGATCACAGTGCCGCGACGGCCTCCCCCTTTTCTGACGGCCTAGCATCAATACTATCGGCTCACACTTATAGCGCCCTTCGGCACGTCGCTGCCCCGCTCGAACGGAACCGCAAGCATCAGCAGAATTTCCGCGATCGCAGGGCGGCAATCTCAATCCTCCCTTTAGGAAGCCACTCGTTTCTCGGTATTGGAGGCGGCGAGGATATCCGCCACAGCACGGTAGCTGAAGACGATCGCGGGACCGATTGTGATCCCTGCTCCCGGGTAGATTCCGCGCATTGGCGAAGTCATGTCGTTGCCGCAGGCGTAGAGACCCGGGATCGGCTTGCGCTGTGCGTCCAGAACTTTACCGCAGCTATCGGTTGCGAGGCCCGACGCAGTGCCGAGCGTTGCCGGAACGATCGGCAGCGCAATGAAGGGGCCCTTTCGGATCGGTCCGAGATTTGGGTTCTTTGCTCCGACCGATGGATCCCCAAGCGTGCGGTTGAAGGCCGACTCACCGCGCTTGAAGAGTGGATCGATCCCTGTGGCGGCGTGGGCGTTGTGCTCCTCGATCGTTCTCTCGAGCTCGGCTGGGTCGAGTCCGATTTCCCTGGCAAGCTCTGGGATTGTTCGCCCCACCTTGATATATCCAAGCCGCGCGTATTTCCGGATGCTCAGCGTCCATGGCCACGGCAACAGATGTCCCATGCCGCGGAGGCGAACGAAATCGTAATCACAGACGAAATAGAACCGCTTGTCTGCGGGGTATCCGTTTGCGAACATCGCCAGGCAAATGTCATGGTAGGAGTTGGACTCATTTACGAATCGGCGCCCGTTCGGCGCGACCGCGATGACGCCGGGACGCCCCCGATCGAGCCAGCCATACGGGACAACTTGTGAGCTGCTCCTGGTCTTGAGGATCGATACTGGTGTCCAGAACCCTGCGGACGCGACATCCTTATCGACTGCGGCTCCGACCTTCGTTGCAAGCTCAATGCCATCGCCGGTGACATCGGGATGAGCCAGGGTGTCGTCATGCTGATGCGGTCCGCTCAGCTCGGCTCTCAGCTGGGCGTTGCGCGCGAAGCCGCCGGTTGCGAGGACGACGCCATGGGAAGCACGCACGCGAAGCTCGGAATCGGCGTGTTTGATGATTGCCCCCGTGACGCGCCCATCCTCCTTGATGAGTTCAAGAAGAGTAGACGCCGGCCATATTTCGACATTGAGCTTGCGCAAGCTCACCAGCAAGCGAGCGATCAACGCGTTGCCTCCACTGAATTCCGTGCCGCGCCTATAGCTCAAGCGATCCCGTGCGTAGCGGCTGACGCGGCGCAGGACGTGCTTGAGGGACGAGAAGGATTGAAACGGATTCAGGAAGCTTCGGACCTCGCCGGACGAGATCATCATCCCTCCGAGTACAACACGAATGGGATCCCCGATGAGATTGAAGTCTTTGCCGAGAAGGCGCGCATCGTAGGGGGCAGGGCTGAGTGCCCGGCCCTTGTCTACGCCGCCGACTTGGCTCGAGTGATAATCGGGCGCTGAGGCCAGTGTGAACTTGACCTCTGTCCCGTTCTCGAGCGAAGCAAGCGCGGATGGACCGTCCTCCAGATAGGCTTCGATGAGGTCTGGCCGGTAGTAATTGCCCAGCTCATGCTGAAGATAGGTCCGGGCCTTGGCAAACGAGTCCTCGATTTTTGCGGACCGCGCCTGGGGCGAGCAGGGAATCCAGATCATGCCGTTTGAGAGAGCCGTCGTTCCGCCAAGTCGTGGAGATTTTTCACAGACGGTCACTCGAAGTCCAGCCTTCGCCGCATAGAGGGCGGCTGACAGACCGGCTGCCCCGCTACCGATCACGAGGACATCGGCTTCCCTATCATCCGCCGATCTGCCCGCTCGGGAGAGCGTCACCTTGTTCTGCTTGCCTGATTGGCTGATTGGCTCGTTCATTCCAGCCTCTTTTTTATTTGCGATGAACATCAGTTTTGCTGCGGCAGAGGAACGGCTTTAAATTCCTCTGCCGCTGCCTTCACTGCACGTTCGATTGGAATCCGTTCGATGGAGGAGGCGCCAACGAAGCCGACACATTCGGTCGAGCGGTAAACTTCATACGTATCCTGTGGCTCGGCGATTGCCCCACCGTGGCAGAGGAGAATGATATCCGATCGGACCCCCTTGGCTGCCGCGTTGATCTCGTTGATGCGCCTGATCGCCTCCTGGATCGACTGTCCTTCCTCGTGGCCCACGAGCCCGCCTCGGGTAGCGCCGACATGAGGGACAATGCAGTCCGCTCCGCTACTCGCCATGGCTTTGGCGTCGTCAGGGCTCGCTACGTAGGCGAGCGAGAAGATGTTCTTCTTGCGGGCAGTCGCAATCATCTCGACCTCGCGCTCGAAGCCGAGCCCTACACGACCGCGGCGGTCACGCCATTTTTCTCCCATGGTGGAGATGGTCGGGTAGTTGATCACGCCGGAGAAGCCGGCAGCAGAGAACTTGTCCAGAAGAGCATCAAGATCAAGCCGGAGAGGATCCCAAGCTTCAACGCCGCCAATCACCGGCACAGAAGATACGACGTTGCGGATTTCCGCAGCGAGCTCCAACGTTCGGTCATTGGAATCACCGATGCGACTGGTGGGAAGGCCCATGAGCCGCGAGAGACCTGTGCTGTAGACCACCAGCATATCGGCCCCTCCGAGCGCAGCACATTTTGCGACCAACCCACAGCTGCTGGCCGCGGCGAGAATCGCTTTTCGGTCCGCGACTTGGCTTGCGATCCTCGAAACAATTTCCGCTCGATCAAATATTCGCACGAAATAGACCTCCCAGGTCCAAGTGCTCGAGGATCCACGTCACGGCGGCCTCGGCAAATTCGGGGTCGTTGATGTGGCAGCTGAGTTCGCGGACCGCGATCTCTGGCCGGAGACTGGTCTTGATTGCCTGCAGCCAGGCCTGGTCGGCTTCCGTGTCACGAAATACGCCGCCCTCCCGGTCGTAGTCCGACACGCCTTTGGCTGGCCAAAGCACGATGGCAGGCCCCTGGGCCTGCGACAGCCGCTCGGCCGTAAGCTCGCCGATACTGGCATTCTCGGCAGGCGTCGTACGCATCAGTGTCGTGTAAGGAGTATGGGAGTAGAACCGGCGGTTTCGGAATTGATCGGGTACGCTGGAGGGCGGGCCGAAATTAACCATGTCAACCGCGCCGGGTGCGATGACTTGCGGGATCTGTTGGTGCGAGGCCGCCTTGAGCCGATCGGGGCCGGCGCTGGCTGTGCCTCCCACGAGTTCATCGGCCAACTCCGTTGTAGTCAGATCGATCACGGCATCGAATTCGCCGGCAGCGATCAGCTGCTCCATTTTCCGGCCACCGGCTCCGTTGGCCGGAAACACGATCGCGTGCAGGCCGGCATCGGCAAGCAGGGACACGCACTGATTTGCTGCAGGCGTCGTCACGCCGAAGGCCGTGATCGCAACGACCTTCCTCTCGCGTTCACGTTTGCTGGGTTGATAATGCATGGCGGAAATAGCCCGCCCTGCATTCTCCAGCACTCGTGCCGTGAACGCGTTGATACCGACGAGATCGACCAGCGTTGGGTACAGGACGATGTCGTGATGGGTCGCGAGTTCAGCGAGGAGCGCTGGCCGCGCACTCGTCACCAGCAGCTTCGGAAAGCCATAAGGCAAATCAGACGCGATCTCGCCGAAAACAGCGCTCCCCTTGCCTCCCGCAATCGCCACGATCGCGCTGATCTCGCCGGAGGCCAGGAGCCCGGCAACTCGCGTGCGCGTAGTGGCGGCTATCTCTTTCAGGAGCTCGGCTGGTGACGCCAGGCGCGCTCCCGCACCGTCAGCTGGCCGCGCCAGATTCCGATTGGCGGACGTGCCAATATCGATCTGGACGGTACTTCTGCCTTGTCCCTTGATGACATCCGCAAGGAAAGAGGCTTCCTTCCCCTTGGTGTCCATTGTGGCCACGACCGCGACCGCGCCCAAGGCCGCAGTCGCTGGCTCGAATAGATGGCCATCCCGGACCGACCTCTGGCCGTCCGCGCAATGGTGAGACACCGTTGTCCTCCCGGACCATTTGTGACAGCAGGTGGTCTAGACCGGGCCCAAACCGGGTATAAGATCGACGAAGCGCGTAAATGGGTAAGATTGGGTAGAAGCCGTGAGAGCGACAATTATCGGCAAACTTGCCACAGACCTCTTGGTTCGCCGCGGCATGTCCCTGCAGATCTATGCCCCGTCGCTGCGCAGCCTTCCTGAGGACGCTATGCTCGTCATGGCGACCCTGCCTGTCATCGACTGGAACAACTGCCTATTGCGGGACTTGCACATTATCAAAAAGAGGACGCCCGTTCCTGCTTATGCGGCGATCGTCATGATCGATCCCTTTGCATGCTGGGAGGATTTCGCCGACTTGTTGAAAAATGCTGAGATCACCGGGATCATAAACTTTCCACCTGCGTCGATACTTGAACGGTCGAGCGGAGGCGTGCCCGTCGACACCGGACAGGAGCTCGAGCTTCGGCGCATGGAATGGTTCGCAAGCCTCGGGTTCAAGGCGTTGTTCGCGGCGGCCAACGAGTCGGACGTCGCGGCGGCGGAGCGGCGGTTAGGTTCGCAACTCGATGGCGTGGTCTATTTGCCCCCGGAGGCGCTCGCTCTGACGATTGGAACCGACATGGGGCTGGTAAGCCTTGGACCTCAGGGGTCGCCGGTACCGAAGTTCGCGCTCCTAGAGGCAACCGCTTCAAGGCGGCCACTTCCAACGTGAGAAGCGCAGCGCTATTCGAGGATCCGCAGCTTCTTGATCTTGTTATATAGCGTTTTTCTTGAAAGCCCGAGAGAGCGGGCGGTCTTGCCTCGGTGAAGCCGGTTTCTTTTCAGGCCTTCAATGATCCACTCGCGTTCGGACAGCGAAGCCGAGGGCTTGGCATGTGACTGGGCATCCAGAAGCGGTCTTAGCACATCGGCCGTGATGTGGGTTTGCCGCAGGGTCACGAGCTGGTTTACGATCTGGCGCAATTCCCGCAAATTGCCCGGCCAGTCATGACCGGCGAGCGCCAGGAATGCTGAATTTTCAATTGCAAGCGTCTGGGCCCTCGAATCTCCCTTCGCCTCGACCGTGAAGTGTTGAATCAGCTGCGGAAGATCCTCGAGCCGGTCTGGCAAGGAAGGCAGCTCAATATCGAGTCCCGCAAACAAAGCGAGCAGCCGGGGACATAACACAGTTTCAAGGCCGGCCCCCCGGGAGACGGTGGCGGTCGCGATGATCCGCGCCGTGGAGCGGACAACCGCGATACCGTTCAAAGGTGTGAAACCGCCAGTCTCGAGGTAATCGGCAAGACGCTCCTGCCCCTCGCGCGAAAGCTGGTCCACATGCAGCAGCAAGACCGCACCATCGCTTGACGTTTCCAGGAGCGACAATTGGCGCCTTCTGGTCTCATCGCGCTCGGCGCCAAACAACGCTCCCAGCGTATCGATCGCGGGGCCTGGCCGGCACTGAAACAGCGCCGCCTTGGCGTGCTTGCGATCGCTAAAGGCGAGTACGAGACCTGCTATTCTTCGTTTCCCCGAGCCGGCTTCGCCCCAGACAAGCACTGGATTGGGGTTGGCGGCCAAGCGTTTTGTCGTCTCGAGGATGCGCTTCATCGAAGACGCCTGCGCGATGACCCCGTGCCTGAATCCGCTCAGCTGGAGCTGCCGTTCAAGCAGATCGACCTTCTCCCGCAATAAGTGGATGGTTTTGAAGCCCGAGGTCACCTCAAGGACGGACATCTCCAACGGCACGCGGTCCAGCGAAGAGCCTCCGATGAAACCTTGGATACCCGTCTCTCGGCAGATATCCAACAATTCGTCGGGCTTTGTAATCGGTCCGCCGCCAAGCAGGCAAATGGCACTCTTGTCGATGGATTGAGCAACGCGCGCAACAGCACTGGTGCGTGCTGCAAGCTCCGACAGGCTGATCGACGGGTCCGACGTGCTTTCGACACCGCGGTTTAGATTGAAGTTGATGCAGATCGCCTCAGCACCCGCTTCAACCATGCGCCTGGCCTCGGCTTGGGTGCGCGTATAGGCGATGGTCATCAGGCCGCGTTTTGCGGCCTTCACCAGAAGCTCGGTCTCTCGAGCGTAACCAAGGCCGCACTTCTCGAGCAACGACCTCCGGTAGTCATCGATGTGTATGACTGACGGAAAGTTGGTGACTCCGGAAAACCCCCATCTGATGATCCGATCGAGCCAGCGGTCAAGATCGAGCTGCGGATCGAACGTGCAGGCACCGAAGAATACGGGCAGTTTCGTGCTAGGCAGGATTTCGGTCCGTCCAAAGCTGGCCACGAACTCGTTGCAATTGCGGATTGGAAGAATGGATGCAGGCGAGGAGCCGCCCATCGCACGAAAACGGCCCGCATTGAGCGCAAGTACGAAATCTGCGCCCGCCCGTTCGGCCGCTCGTGCGGTCATGCCTGAACCGATTCCCGCCCCAAGTACAAAAGAGCGGGAATTTCGGAAGAACTGCCTGATACCGGCTCCCTTCACCTCATCCGTCCGCTATCCAAAACTGGGCCGACATCATCGCCCGGCTTGAGCGAAAGACTAGCTCCAATTCGCCGGCGCATGCAACCGCCGAAGCGCCCTGCCGTTGCTCATGAACAGGTGGCAATCCGCGGGAGCAGCAGCAAGACGAAGCTTCCCCGCCCTCTTGAGCGGCTCTTTTGGCGCCTTGGCGACGACAGCTTCGTTTCCGGCGTTGCCGTAGATGTAGGTAACGCTGCCGAGATGCTCGACGAAATCGACATCGAGCTCGATGGCGATATCCTGCTGCGTCTGCGAGGACGCGGAGAAATCGTCGGGCCGAATTCCGAGCGTGATCGCCTTGCCGACCAATTCTTTGTCTGGTTGGACCGGGACGCAGACGCTGGTGCCGGTCTGAAGGCGCACGTCCATACCTCCCTGGTGCGCCGCCTCGACCTCGCCACCCAGGAAGTTCATTTTGGGCGAACCAATGAACCCTGCCACGAAGCGCGATGCCGGATTGTGGTAGAGGTCGTGCGGGCTGCCGACTTGCTCGATATTTCCGTCCTTGAGCACGACGATCTTGTCCGCCATGGTCATCGCCTCGACCTGGTCGTGTGTTACATAGATCATCGTGTTGCCGAGCTGCTTATGAAGCTTGGCAATCTGAACCCTCATCTGCACCCGCAATTCCGTGTCCAGGTTGGAGAGGGGCTCATCGAACAGGAACACCTTTGGTTCGCGCATGATTGCGCGCCCGATTGCGACGCGCTGCCGTTGTCCCCCTGAGAGTTGTCGGGGCTTGCGGTCCAGCAGATGATCCACCTGCAAGAGCGAAGCAGTCTCCCCTATCCTGGTGGCGATCTCGCCCCTCGCAGCCTTGGCCATACGCAGCGGGAAGGCAAGGTTCTCTCTCACGGTCATATGCGGATAGAGAGCGTAGCTTTGAAATACCATTCCGATGTTGCGGTCCGCCGCGTCGATATCGTTGACGAGCTCATTATCGATCAGGAGCCGCCCGCCGCTGATGGGCTCCAGCCCCCCTATCATGCGCAACAAAGTGGACTTGCCCGACCCAGATGGACCGACGAAGGCAACGAACTCGCCGTGATCTATTTTCAGGTCAATGTTGCGCAGGACTTCTATCGTTCCATACACCTTCCTAACGCCTTGCAGGCGCACATCGGCCATCATACCCTCCTCTGTCGTGACGGCCCCGAGAGAGTCGCGGTCACATCGATCTCGCCCAAGCTCGACACGATGAAATCGGGCGGTTTCAAAGACGGGTCCTCTCGGGCCGGCACACCGGTCGTGACAAGCACGCTCGGTAGACCTGCCCTCTTTCCGGCCTGAATATCGGTCTGAATTTGATCCCCGATTAGAATAGTCGAATCGCGAGCGGTACCAAGCCGCGAAAGTGCCGTTTCGATCATATGCGGTTCGGGCTTACCGGCGATCAACGGTCTCACTTGCGTGGCAGCAGCAATAGCTGCGATCGCTGCACCAGCTCCTGGTTCGAATCCGCTCGCCGTCGGCAGCAGAAGATCCGGATTGGTGCCGATAAAAGCGGCTCCATTCAGGATCGCGTCAACCGCGATCCGCATCTTCTCGTGCGTGATCTCGCGATCGAGCCCCATCACTACGGCTTCGGGTGTTCGCTCGGTGACCTCGAGTCCTGCGCCAACCAAGGCCTTCACGAGGGAGGGAGCACCGATAACATAGACGCGTCTCAATTCTGGGTATTTCGCACGGATGAGCTCCGCGGCCGTGACAGCGCTTGTAACCACCTGCTCGGGCGCAATTGCAAGACCGTGTCCTTCCAGCTTGCGGACGACGTCCTCTGGCGTGTGCGTCGAATTGTTCGTCACGAAACAAAATCGCAGGCCGGCTGTCTGCCACCGAGCGAATGCTCCTATCGCATCTGCGATTGCTGCGTGCCCGCGATAGACCACCCCGTCCAGATCCGAGATGATGCCTTGGATTGGTGGCCAGCTGAGGTGAGAGCCTGCGCTAGCCATTCATCAGCATCCCGCCGTTCACATGAACGATCTGCCCGGTCATGTAGGAGGCTGCGGGACTTGCGAGGAAGACCGCAAGCCCAGCGATATCCTCGGGCAATCCGACCCGCCCCAAAGGAATTCGGCCACTATGCCGTGCCTCGGTCTCCTGCCGCGGACGGCCGTGCATGGGTGTATCGATGATGCCGGGCGCGATTGCGTTGACGTTGATGTTGAGAGGAGCGCATTCGTAGGCGAGGAGCTTGGTTACGTCGTGGACGATCGCCTTCGACAAGCAATAGTCGGCTCCGCCGGCCTGATAGTTGAAAACGGCGCCTTGCGAGGACAGTGAGGAGCCGACATTGACTATGCGACCGCCTTTGCTGTTCATAAAACGCTCGATGGCCAGCTTCGAGCAGCGCAGCACGGCGACCGAGTTGATCTGTATGGTACGCTCGATCTTGTCAGCATTGCCGCTGAGAAGCGGCTGGGCCGATTTTATGCCGGCGTTGTTGATCAACACGTCAAGCCTGCCGAACAGCCTGGCGATCTCGTCGAGAACCCTTGCAACGTCTTCCTCGCGCGCCACATCCATCGCCATTGGCAGTATGCCGTTCCCGTGAGGTAACCTCGTCAGAATGTCCCGGAGGTTCTCCAGGTTCGCGTCTGTCGCGAGGACGTTTGCTCCGCCTTGGCGGAAGGCATTGGCAATGGAGGAGCCTATGCCGCCGCCGGCCCCGGTGACGAGCACGGTCCTGTCTGCAACTGAGAACTGTTCGGTCATTACAACTCCAAGATCGTTTGGGATTTCAGGAACTCGTCGACGGCCTCGCCGGTCGGCATGGAGCTTTGGGCGCCGCGTCGTGTCACGCACAATGCGGCCACTGCCAGCGCCCTTTTGACGGCTTCTCGCAACGGCAGCCGCTGGGCGAGTGACGCTGCGAAGCCCCCATTGAACGCATCGCCCGCAGCGGTCGTGTCAACGACCTTCACGGGAAATGCCCGCAGGGCAAAAGCCCGCTCCGCATCGGCGTAAAAGGCCCCCTGCGCGCCGAGAGTAATCAGCGCTGCGTTTGGACCGAGGTCGAGTAGTTTTCCGGCGGCGTGAGCGGCACTCTCAAAGTCGTGCACCTCGACCCCGGTTAACTCAAAAGCTTCGGTCTGGTTCGGAGTGACGAAATTGACGTTTCTCCATGCCGCTGATGAAAGCCCGGCTCTAACGGGCGCTGGATTGAAAATGAGTTCAAATCCCTTTGCCCGTTTCATCTCAAAGAGGCGATTAAGAGCGGGAATCGGCATGCCCATCTCGGCAACAACGATCGCGTCGTGCTCAATGAATTCCGCGGCTCTATCGATCATGGCAGGGGTGACGTTCAGATTAGCGCCGGGATCTATGACGATCATGTTGGAGCCATCGTCACCGACCAGAACGAGAGCTGATCCCGATATTTCTCCTGGGCACACTTCGATAGCGTCAGCGCGAACGCCCGCATCCCGCAGGGACAGCGACAGCGATCGACCGGCATCATCGTCTCCGAGCCGCGTGTAAAAGTGTGGGCGCAGTCCAAGCCGAGCAGCAGCAACAGCCTGGTTGGCGCCCTTGCCTCCGGGGTTGCGGTTCAAGGCTCCCATGAGGCTTTCGCCCGGTGTCGGAAGCCGCTCGACATTGAAGCAGAGATCAAGATTGGTCGTTCCGAAGAACATCAATGGCCTGGGGCTCATTTCACGGCACCGAAGGTAAGACCACGTTCAAGATGACGCTGGCCGAGGACGATCAGAACGACGGGAATGACCATGGTCACCACAAGTCCGGCGGCCATGACGGGGTAGAATTGGACGCCCGGATTGAGCAGCTTGAGAAGAGCTACCGTCACCGGCGCCCTGGTCGAGCTCAAGATCAGACCGAGCGCGAAGTTGTGCCATGCGAGCAGAAAAATGAGCAATGAGGCGCCTATCAGACCCGGCTTTAAGAGCGGCAGCACGATGTGCAGCACGATGCGGAACGGCTTTGCACCATCCATGGCGGCCGCTTCCTCGATGTCCTTCGGGATGTCTTCGATATAGGAGCGGCTCAGCCAGACGATCATCGGCAGGGTGACGACCTGGTAAACCCAGATCATCCCGAAATAGGTATCGTACAGCCCAATTCTCTGGAAAACGCTAAAGAGCGGGATGACGACCAGCAACGCCGGAGCAAAGCGGAAGCCCAGGATAAAGAAAGCGATATCTTCCTTGAAAGGTACGTCGCGCCTCGCCAGCACGTATCCGGCGGGCACTCCGACGAGCACAGAGATCGTAACGGCGCCAAACGCAATCACTACGCTGTTCGCGATCGGTGTCAGGAAATCAACCTTGATGGTACCGTAACTGGTCGCGCCGGCCTGGGCGACGTCAAAGAGGACGCGAAAGTTCTCCAGCGTTGGCGTGAATATGAACGTCGGCGGCCACGTCATGACCTCGGACTGCTGTTTGAGCGACATCATCACGATCCAGACGAGGGGAAACGTCAGGATCAGCGCGCAAGCAGCGACCAGGACATTCAGCATCAGACTGGTAGAGGTTGATCGTCTCAAACGCATTGGCGACCTCGTTCAGCTTACACGCTGCCGAACGAAGCGCCACAGCTTGACCATGGCAAACGCTCCGACGAGCACTATCAACCAATTGATTACCATGAGCGCGGCACCGCGCCCAAAGGCAAGATTCTGGAAGGCGACAATGTAGGCGCGTACCGAAAGCACGGCGGTGCTATCGCCCGGCCCTCCTTGCGTGGTCCCAAAAATGATGTCGAACTGGTTGAGGGATTCGATCAGTCGAAATACCGCGGCAATCAGAATATATGGAGCGACGAGCGGTAACTCGATATACCGGAAGGTTGCCCAACCTTTCGCGCCGTTGACCCGAGCGGCCTCCCTCACCTCGTCGTTGATGCCCTGTAGACCGGCAAAGATGATCAGTGCGAAGAAAGGCGTGTAGGTCCACACGTCGATGAGAACCAGGGAGAACATCGCCGTCGTTGGATCCGAAATCCATGCAAAGCGGCTGATCCCAACAAGCGAGAGCAAATAATTCAGAATCCCGTTTTGCGGGTCCATCATCGTCGTCCACATGAGGGCGACGCTCATGGGCGGAAGGACGAGTGGCAGCAGAATGACAGGCCGCATCAAACGTGCAAGGAACACCTCCGTGGCGAATAGCTTTGCAAGCGCAAGTCCAAATATGGCTTCTACTAGTACAGCCAATCCCGCGTAGCCGAGGGTCGCGCGAACGCTGCTCCAGAAATCTTCAGTCTTGATCAGGGCTGCATAGTTGTTGAACCCAACTAAGTGGACCAGCGGTCGTCCAAACCGGAGATCTGTAAGAGACTGAAAGATTCCGTAGAAGAACAGGAAAAGAAAGCCGAGCAGGACGACGATAGCGGGTACGACCGCGGCAATGCTCCACCAGTCGAGACGCCACTCGCCGGCACTTTTCACCGGCTCGTCCTTCGACGAGGCAAGTTGACCGGCCGTAGGCTGTAGCGTCACGGTCCCGTTAATCCCTCGAGGATCCATCACTCTAACTCTAGGATGCGAGGCGGCGACTGACCTTGCCGCCCCTTTTCGGCTTCACATTGACGAGCGGATTCCCGAGGCGAGATCGGTCAGCGTCGTTTTCACATCGGCGCCATTGACCATCTTCTGCATGGCAACGGCCCAGGCGTTCATTGCTTCGGCGAATCCGACCCGCGGCGTGAAAGCGAGCGCTGCTCTGTCCTGCACGCTCTTGAACGTATCGACAAAGTTATTGAATTCGGGCTTTGCCGCATATTCCAGCCAAGCCTTGTCGCTCCATGTGGAGGCGCGCGGAGAGTTGACGAGCTTGCCGGCGACCGCGCCGTTCAACTCTACCTGCTTCGACGTTGCCCACTGGATGAACAGCCAGGCGGCACCCTTCTTCTGGGAGGCAGCATTCATCGCCAAAGACCAGATCCAGATGTTCGATTCGAAGTTCTTGCTGTTCGGAGCGTGCAATGGAGGTGCGAATGCGATCTTGCCCGAAGCGGGCTTGCCGGCCACGTTGTTCCAGAACCCGAACATATTGGAATCAATTGCCATCGCCGTACGTCCGGAGCTGATGCCATCGACCACCTGGTACCAGTTGTCGTTGGCGAAGGATGGAGCCGCACACTTCTTGATCATGTCCACATAGTCTTTGTGGAAGACGATCGACTCGGGCGAGTCGAGACCTGTTTCCAGCTTTCCGTCCTTGAGGATAAAATCGTGGACTCCGTAGGACTTGGCGATCGAGATTGCGGCTGTGTGGATGCTGCTCCAAAAGCGCACGCCGCGTACGCCCAATGGCGTGATGGCAGGATTGGACGCCTTGAGTTTCTCGCAAGCGGCCGACATCTCAGGCGGCGTTGTCGGAACCTTGATCCCGTATTTGTCCAAGATGTCCTTGCGGTAAAACAGCTGGATGTTCTCGAATCCATGCGGGATGCCCCATACCTGACCGCCTCCCGGCTCGATCTGCCCTTCCTTCACTTTCCAGGTGAGTGCATTCCGCAGTGCAGGGAAGAAATCCTTGTAGTCGTAGCTGGACGCCGTTAGTTTTGGATCGTTCAGATAGCGATCGAGCGGCTCAAGCAACTGCCCTGGTGCGAGATCCCAGGCGGGCTGAATCCCCGTCCCCACAACATCCCAGCTCGGCGACTTGGTGCTCAGTTGAATGGTGAGCTTATTCCAGTACGCATCATCCGGATAAAGCTCCGGTGTCACCTTGATGCCCGTCAGCTTTTCGAATTCGGGCAACTGGGCCGCGACCGCATCCGCATATGGATGGATGTCGTATGCCCAAACAATCGATGTACCTTCGAACTGCCGCCAATTGAGGTCGTCGGCTTTGGTTGGGCTGAGTGTTCCGACCGCTCCGACCAAAAGCGTCGAGCAGATGAGAGCGTTTCTGGCAAAATTCGTCGAATGGTCGCGAAGAGCGGCGAGCTTCCTTGGCATCAATCCCTCCTCTGGGCTCTTTGGCCCGGAAATCCACGTGCCCCTTCGGTTCCAGGCCGCGGCAGGGGAAGGCTAGCCATCATTGTTTCGTCCGAGCGTCCCTTTCACTCAAAGGTTTGGGTAAGATTGAGTAAGATCAAAAGATTGGCCTCACTAAAAAGCAGCCGCCGATTGGGACAAAGGCAGACACCCGCCAGCTTCAGATAGTTGGAAGAACGGAAGAGCCCCGATAATTCAAGATCTTCCTTTGCTTTTGGCTCATAAACTGTCAGTGACTCGCCGCTCTCGGCCTTCAGCCGCGCGCTCTCGCTGGACAGCAGTTTGGTAAGCGACTGGCCTGAGGCAGGCTCGCGAAGGATGGCGTCACCAAAATGAATATTCCCGACCGGTTCTACCCCTTTCATCGATTGAAACATGCTTCCGATCAATTCGGAAGGACATGCCAGTGCCAAGTTGAATTTGCGATTGACCCAACTCCGATTTGGAATGGTAGCATTTGACTGAACCACGCGAGTTCGGGTTGCTCTTCGAGAGTGGCGGTGGAATTTCGCGATCTACGCTGGACAATCACCGTTTCTCAGCATCGAAGCCTGCGCCAAGCCGAGGGCACTCCGAAGCTGAGTCGCTGATTGCGCAACTTCGAACACAAGGTGGGTAGCACCCTCTTGGAGCGCACCAACGGCGGCACGGGACCAATTATCCAAGGTCAGGAATTCCTCAATGCTGCCCGGTGTATCGTCGACGATCCGGAGCACTGACGGCTCTCCTCAATATCCATTCGCGCAGCGAGAACGGCCGATTGATCACCGGCGTTCACACTTCCCTCTTGGCCGGCAATCTGCGGGCCACGCTCCTCGAGCACCGGCGGCGCTAATTTCGATTCTCATCTAGTCGACCGAGCGAGAGTCCAACTGATCTCCGATCTCATCAGTCCTGCAATTATATTTCTTTCGTAGCAGAGCCCAATCCAATCGGTCTGGAGCGAACGCGTTGTCCCCGCTGTCCCGAGAACCATCCATTTAGGGCGCACAATGTGGTTCATTTGGGGGGAGTTGAGGATTGAGACGCTCTTGTTGCCACGGCACGGAGCGGGATCGGAATTCTATAAGCTGCTCATCAGCAAACTGGGGAGTACCGATGCATGCCTGGGGCTACGCGATGATGTGGCGCTCGACCGGCTGCTCACGTTGGTTGGCGCAGGCTGGGGTGCCCTGCTGGCTTTGGGAGGTGCGACCGCCGCTGCCTATCCAGGTGTCTCCTTCCGACAGGCCCATCATGCCGGGCTGCTGCCGGTTGGATAGACACCGAGATTAGGTGTGTCTGAAGCCGGAGATGGGCGGTGAAAAGACGGAAGTTTCAATCGTGAGTTCAAGATCGAGGCGGTGAAGCTGGTCAGGGAGCGTGGGTGTTTCGGTGGCGCAGGCTGAGCGCGACCTGGATGTTCATGAGAGCGTTCTGCGCGAGCGGGTGAAGGCGTTGGGCTCCGATCCAGTGCAGGCCTTTCCCGGCCACGGGCAGATGAAGCCGGCAGCAGGAGATCGATCGGTTGCGCCGTGAGGTCGCCAAATTGAAGGCCAAGCGGGATATCCTAAAAAAGGCCCGCAGCCTTCTCGCGGAGGAAGCGACATGAAGTTCGTTTTCATCGCAAAGCACCGGGCGGTCTGGCCGGTGGAACGGCTACGCGATGCGCTGAGGGTTTCGCGCTCGGGCTTCCATGCCTGGCTGAACCGCTCTCCCAGCGCCACATCCCGCGGCGACGAAGAGCTCGGCGCCAGGCGGTCAGTTCGCGCAACGATCCAGCGACGGCTGCCCGCAGAGCGGCTTCAACCGGTCTGCCTGGTCACGCCCAACACGAGCGATCGGCGCCTCGCCAAGTCGTGTCGTAGGTACGCACGTTCGCCACCTTACGTTCCCACTTGGCGAGATGCGCCTCGAATGCCTCCTAGCCCGCGAAGGAACGCCCGCGAGCGCGTTCTTCTTCAAGTCGCCGATGCCATTCTCCGTCTTGCCTTCGTGTACGCCCGACACGGCGCACAGGCGCGAGGACAGAAGCCCAATGCTTCGCGAGCGCGATGAACTTGCGGCTAAACTGAATCGACTCTTCGCGGCTCGAAACGCACCGACATGCAGCCGCCGCGAATGCCCAGGCGTCGCCAGATACGAATGCCTTGATCTACACCTCCCCGATCTCGACTAGACGCTCGCCGACGTCCATCTGCCGCTGCCCGTCTCGAAACCGCGTCGTCGACAGCGCTTCGGCCTTCAGCACCTAACGATAGGGCTGCACGGCAGGGTTGCCACGTTCGCGGGCTGACAGCCACGCCTTTTCCGACCAACAGGTCCTGGCGCACCAGATCCGCATCGCCGCCGTGCCGAATGAACCTCTTGCGCAGCCTACCCTCGAGTCCATGGAGCCATTTCCGGCGCTCAGGCGACCGCCGCCCGCCGCCACGTAGTCCTTCACCGTAATGCCCGTCGCCCAGCTGTGGCGCAATCCGCTTCAGACCCCACCCGCACGCCACTTGGCGCAACATCTCCACCACATCATTCGATGTCTTCATCAGCTTCCCCGGTGGATCAATCCGAGACGAGCCTTCCGTCGTTCGTTCTCGTTCCTTCGCTCTCTCCCGCGCTATCCAAGCAGGGGCAATTTCTCGTGATGCCGAGGGCCAGTTTTCCAGGGCCCGCGACGCGCTTCCCATGATCAGCCTACGGTCGCTCTCGATAGTCGACCGTTGCGTTCTCCAGCTTCTACTTGAGAGGGCACATCGGATGCCGGCGGCGGTCTCGCGCCTTGCGTGCCAGAACGTTCCCTCTCGATAAACGTATTGCAAACTCTCGCCGAAAACATACGCCCAGATGTCAGAACTCTTACAAATTGTCTGTGACCACTCGATGCAGCCGTGAAATCGCAAACAATTCTCCAACTCGACTGGCCTCAATTTTGCTCTGCACCTCGCGCGGCACCTACTAATCGGCTCTTTGCGATGAGATCAGCGTCCCCTAACGGTGGAACAGATGTGAACTTGGGGTTTCGAGCGTTGATGGAAGTCCCCGCGAGCAGTGCCTTGGGCGGTGACTACGTACCCGCATACTTCCGAAGCGGCTCTGATCACTTCAAAATCATGGAGGCACTATGCGCATCTGCGGTATCAAGCTGACGCATGACGGAGCTGTCGCTCTCGTCGAGGACGAACGGCTTATCTTTTGTATCGAGCAGGAAAAGCGTAACAACAACCCTCGGTATCAAACGATCGACAATCTCGATGCAATCGTCCTTGCCTTGGCGGAACACGGCCTGCATCCAGGGAAAGTTGATCAGTTCGTCGTCGACGGCTGGGTAGGCAAGCGCGAGTCGCAATTCCGGGTCCTCAGCGGGACAGCACCCATCGCCCTCAAAGGCGGTCCCTATGTTGAAAAGGACGCAGTGAGCGTCCTTGCTTCACATGAGGGCTTTGGTCTTAGACTCGACGGCGCGGACTATCCATACATAAGTTTTCCACATGTGACGAGCCACGTGGCCGCCGCATATTGCACCAGCCCCTTTGCCAAAGCTGGGCAGCCCGCTTTCTGCCTTTTATGGGATGGCGGCACATTTCCACGTCTCTATCACGTAGAACGCAGGAGCGCTCGATTCGTCGAATGTCTTTTCCCTATGATCGGGCACGTCTATGCCGCTGCGGGCCTTCACTTTGGACCATACAAGCAGGTGAAGCGCGCCAACTGGGACTTGGGTGATCCCGGCAAGCTAGACCCCGGCGGTGCGGGCAAACTCAATTTAGGTGTTGCCGGGAAACTGATGGCCTATATCGCGCTCGGGTCTGTTAATGAAGACATTGTCGCGGTCTTTCAAGATCTCTATCATAAGGTCTTGGCGGCTGAGACGAACCTTGCCAGCTACCGCACGGACGTTCCGAGCATGGAGTCCGCACTTGCGACCACGCATGAGTTCTTTGATGCTAGCGCGCGTCGCTTGGAGACTTCGTCCCCCGAGGATGTGCTCGCATCCTTTCATTGCTTCCTCGAACGTCTGCTCGTCCAGGAGATGTCGAATGCAATACAGCGCCATTCGGACTTTTCAGCACGCAATCTGTGCATTACTGGTGGCTGCGGTCTCAATATCAAATGGAATAGCGCGTTACGGGCGGCAGGCCTGTTCGATGCTATCTGGGTGCCCCCGTTCCCAAATGACAGCGGCTCCGCAATCGGTGCGGCTTGCTGTGCGATGGTGGCGGATAAAGGTTTCGCGCCCTTAGATTGGTCGGTGTATAGTGGGCCGGCCTTGGAACATTGTGATGTACCACCAGAATGGAGGTCCACGCCGTGCAGCTTGCATGAGCTTGCTACCATCCTCGCGAGCAACAAGCCGGTGGTTTTTCTTTCCGGCCGCGCCGAGCTCGGACCTCGCGCATTGGGCAGCCGAAGCATTCTCGCAGCCCCAACATCATCGAGAATGAAAGATCATCTCAACGACATCAAACTTCGCGAACACTTCAGACCAGTGGCGCCGATCTGCTTGGAGGATCGTGCGCCCGATATCTTTGATCCTGGAACGCGGGACCCTTACATGCTTTTTGATCACGAGACGAGAGCAGAGTGGCGAGACAGAATCCCGGCCATTGTACATCTCGACGGCTCTGCGCGGCTACAGACGATTTGCAGAACCTCTCAGCACAAAGTCGCCGAGCTTCTAATCGAATACGAAAAGCTGACTGGCATTCCGCTGCTTTGCAATACAAGCGCCAACCACCATGGCCGTGGATTCTTCCCAAGTGTCGCAGCGGCTTGCGAGTGGGGGCGCGTTGATCACGTATGGTGCGATGGTACGATGTGGACGAAAGCCCCGTAGGCGAGTCACTGGGAGCTAACAAGGTTGTTCACGCCAAACGGTTGACTTACGGACGCATGAAGTCTTACTATGCGGATTGTTGTTGACGTTCCAGCAGAAGCGCGCTCCTGCCAGTTAGTAAGGGAATTCACGCTCATTGGAGAGCACTAGCCAGTCGTCCGTTAAGAAGCCGTATTGAGCTTGGCTGGACATGCGGTCGCCGTAGGGGTCCCACGGCGCGGCCAGGAATTCTCTGAGAGGCGTCAACGCCGCGGAGGTTGTTGCGGACAGCCGAGAGGAGCACGTTGGCACCCTCGCCGGCCCGTCATTTGAGCTAGCCGCGCCTGGATGACCTCGGCATCCGGTGACCTGATGATGATGGAGGAGCGTGACGCAGCTCTGGATTGATGATGCAGAATCTGGCCCGAGATGAAGACCCCGGCTTGAATTTTGCGCAATGCGGCCGACCTACCATTGCCGACATGCGCCCGCTCGATCGACAGAGGCGGCAAGCACTTCAGTGCGGACGATAGCGTCCGCAACGCGCGACCATCACAGGGATGGCCGAGTGGCCCTCTGGCGCGTGGCAGGAACCAGTCATATCTCTGACCGATCGCTTCATTGGAGCCTCGATCAGGAGCCGTGATCGCCAGAAGCTGCGGCGGCTCTCGGGTTCAATTTCACAATCCAAGCGACTCTCGGTCTTAAGGCCACCGGCACTACCCACGCCGCCATTTCATGGCCTGAGGCTGTTATTCATATCGATGTCTTCCGTGTGATGAGATCGGACTTATGGTTCTTCAAGCCTAAGGCTATTCAGCGCTTGGACGATACGCTTCAGTCCGATAGCCACTGCTTCAGGCGGACTGCCGAAGGAGAGACGCAGGCCGTTGACGTCGCCAAACGTGTCACCGGCAACGCATCCTACGTTAGTTTCTTTCAGAAGCCGCCGCGCAATATCATTCGTCGCTCCAATTCGACCGTCGGCCTGCAAAGCTGATGCAAGCCTATTCAGATCGAGGTAGAAGAAGAACGCACCATCGGCGCGAGGCGGGGCTACGTCACGTAAATCAGAAAGAATGTGAAGACCAATGTCGCGAGCGCTGACCAGCCAGTTGTATGTCTCCCGCTCAACATGGCCCTCGGTTACTTTAAGGTGGTAAAGAGCAGCCTCCTGGACGGCTGGACTTGGAGTTGTCCCTGCACGACTCTGAAGCTTTCCCACAGCTCGCGCGATAGGCGCGGACGCCGCCAAATAACCCAAGCGAAATCGAGCCATTGCTAGGCACTTTGAACGTGGATTGACGATGATTGTCCGCGACCGTACGCCAGGGTGGACGGTGACGATCGATTCTGGCGATGGAAACCAGTGAATACGAAACTAGAGTAGCACTCATCCGAAATGATCCATATCCGGAGTTCGATAGCGAGCTCGCCGATATTGTGCAGTGTTGTTCGGTTGTAGACTGCGCCAGTCGGATTGTTAGGGGAATGAATAATTATAGCTCTCGTTCGTGGTGTGACAGCAGCTCGAATAGAGCTGACATCAGGAGTATATCTTGGTCGTTGAGCATCGACGAACACTGGTACTGCGCCAAGGGCAAGAATCAGAGGAGGGACCTCCGGCTGCCAGGGGCGAATAATGATAACCTCATCGCCCCCTTCAGGACGGCCAAGGCAGCATAGAGCCGTGCTTTGTTTGAACCTGCAGTGATTACGATCTCTTCCGCTGTCCACTCAATGCCTGTTTGGGCGGCGAGCCTTTTGGCGACAGCTTTCCGGAGCGGCATGAGGCCGGTAGGATCGAAGTAGCCGCTCGGCCGTGAATTGACCGGCTCCATTGTCTTTTCGCGCGCTGATAAGAGTGGCTGGACGATTTCGTCATTCCCTAGATCGATGAATCGGCCTCCGATAGCGGCAGACCCCGTAACCACGTACTGGTCACCGGGCATATACTTTCTAGAACTGAACGATGTCGAGCGCGACAGCATACTGTGACCTCCTGCAGTCGTCGAAACTGATGGGAGTGAACCAAGACACGCGAACGCCTTTATCTTAGTGGTTTGGCAAACCGGCCACACTCGGCGCGGTTGAAAGGTTCACGCAAAACGGCACATGTTTCCTCCATCACCGGCAGCCTTGTTGTCGCGGCTCACAGTCCGATAAGATGAGAGACAGCGTGACGAACTTTCCGCGGCGGCACCGGACTTCTCCGAGGCAGGCGAGACAAATTGTGCCGAACACTAAATAGTGTGATCATTGATCCGACTGTCGTTGCACAAAGCGCCAGCCTGTCTTCGCCCGCGAAGGAACAAGGTTCTGCCCTCCTCGAAGTTGCTGAGCTTTTCGCGCAAATGAGATTGCGCACGATTACACAGCATCAACACCTTGTGGATTGTGTAACTACCAGGGTTACGCTGCCCCGCCTCGGCAGGGCCCGTCGAGGATGACACAATGCAGCTCGCCTTCTATGCTACGCTTGTAGACGGTGCCTGGTCTTGCGTCTCACTGAGAAATGCCATGCACTATTCCGCTGATCAATCGCCATTATTAGTAGTTGATCCGGCCAGCGTCGACGACGTGCGTCCAGGGCTCGCTTCGGTCGATGCAATCAAACACTATGTCGTGGTGATGGCAAAGATGCCATGTTCGAGTTGAATAGAAACGACACTTACAATGGCGTGAGTTGGATGGTCTCACTCCATCGCGCCAAAGATTAACGAAGCCGATCTGCTCGACATTCCACCGCCCGGCTCAGACCAGCGCTCGTGTATATCAAGTCCGACTGCCTTATCTCGATTTCTCACCTATGCGAGAAAAGAACATCACCAGTGCCGCAATTGGACTTCTCAACCGATATCCCCCGGAGCCGCTAACACGATCCATTCCTAACTGCGCCCGCCGAAAGCTATCGCCACATCGCGCAAGATAAGCTCTAGAGTGTCTCGCATTTTGACGGAGGCATAACCGGCGTTGGCGAGGTCGCTTGCGCATTCGCGAGACAGAATACCCTCGATGAGGTGACCGATGTAGCGTCAAGTGTCCTCGATGGTGCGGTTCTGCGCTTGCCGCAAACAGTGTTTGGTCTTTGGAGAATGCCTGTTCGATCAGGTTGAGGTCTGGCGGGTATAGCGGAAAGTACCAGAGCCTGCCGTCGCAGCCTGGATCATCTGCCTGACGACTTGTGGCTTCCGAGAACATCGAGACTTGACGGTGTCGCCTTCGCTCAGGGTTCGTAGGAGACGGTGCTTGACATAAGCAAGCGCACCAGGAATCCCCCTTGATCGGGCCGTCGTTCCGTCCACCAGATAGCCCTCATCAAGCATCTGCCAGTGATAGTCCCAGCCTTCGGACCTTCCCCCGCCGGTCACCAGCGTAGCCGATGTTCGACCGAAATAGTGAGCGTGAGCGCGGCCGACTTTTCGTGACGCGAAGAGACCGCTCCAGATGCATTTGGACCGTTCGAGCGAACGGCATGAACATGCGCTAGCCTTCTCTGCACACCGTCTTGGGTGCCTTTCATCGGTCTAGATCTGCTCTTGCTCGGTATTGACGAGACACGGCGGCACCTTTTCCTCGTCATCTCTGCCGATGCTTGCTCGAAAAAAACGAAATGCCGCCGACATTAAAGACCTGCTGGGATGTCGTGACTCCCATTTTTGATCCTGGGTCTTGCGTGAAGACCGCCTCGGCTCACTGCAAAATCGAACGCACAAGTGGCAAATCAGAAAGCCTCGGGCGGCTTGCACATGTCCGAGGAAACTGCCTGGCACCCGAGCTCGCGGCAGACTTTGTCTCTGGGCTCCGGAGGGCGCCGCCCTGCGTGGTGCTTTTCGTACGACCTTGTACCATCTCCGACAAAATGTCTGGACCTGAACGACCCATAGTAATCGTTGCCCGACTAAAATGGCACTTATCCCAATTCTTCGCGATCTCGAGGTGGCGAAGCAATGGTACGACGCTTGCTTAAGGATGAAGCGAAGTCCCGGCTTCATAAGCACATTAGGCATGGAAACGACCCGCCAGATCGGCTCCTTAAAAAATTGGGTGACTATATGTCCGGTGTCGCCGGTGCGTTTCTCTGCTCTTCAACCGAACCATCGCCGCGTGTTGTAAATCAGTTGAAGACTATGATTCCGACACTTGCACTCCGTGGGCAAGCAGGTGTCGTAGTCGCTGCTTTCATGCAAGAGCGTGGGATCCGATATGGAAGGGCATTTCAATCGGCCGATAATTCAGTACGCATTGACTGCATCGAACAAGATCCGCGCTTTCGGCCTCATGTTGCAATCGCGCAGATCCGTAGCAGATCCTGTGGATCTGGAGGTGATGGCGATATGCAGCCAATTCCCGCCGGTACAGGCACCAGCGGCTATTTTGCAATTTCTCTGGATGGTGCTTTTGTCAATGCTGATGAACTAAGGGACGAATTATTGGCGCACGAGCAACTGACAGACGCCAACACAGACTCCGATCTCTTGCTAAAGTGGATTGAACGCTTTTGTGAACGAGACTACTGGCGCCACGGTTTACCCGCAAACTACGAGGCCATCTTTCGCGAAATTGATGATCGTGTCGACGGCGCCATCAGCGCGCTCTTGATAGATAGGGACGGAAATCTTGTTGCATACCGCAGTCGAAGTGGTTTGCGACCATTGGAGACTATGCGCACGGACAACGGATTTTTGCTCTTTGCCTCTGAGAATTGTGCCTTCGCCGGCTTGAAAGGTAAGACCCAGCAGCTCTTGCCTGGGAGCATACAGCGTGTGGACGCGAAGACGGGCGACAGCGTTGACCATGCCCTGAACAGCCGACGATATAGGGCCAAACTCTGCGCCTACGAAACTCTTTATTTGGGAAGTCCGAACACGTCGGTCGAGGGCCATTCACATCTTCATACCCGTTACAACATCGGGCTCGCCTTGGGGAGAATCGTTGCCGAGCGAGTTCAAGCAGAGCCACTCGTGACGCCGCCAATCGTGTCCTCCATGCCAAATACTGGGGGGCCGTACGCCGATGGTCTGTTTGACTCTCTCGCCGAACAGGGCGTGCTCGCCGAGCGTGATGACGTAGTGGCAACGCACTTTCTGGAGCGAACGCTCCTCGGCAGACCCAGGGGCCGGCAAGCTCGTATCGCTCAGAAGTATCGGGTGTCGGAACCTGCCGTCGCTAGACGGACCATAGTAGTCGTCGACGAGGCACTCATTCGAGGCGATACCAGCCAGGCCGTCACAACAATGCTCCTTGCCGCCGGAGCCAGAGCCGTACATTGGGCGATCGGTTCGCCACCTATAGTTGCTCCAAACTACTACGGCATCGGTATTGAAACGCTAGATGAGCTCGCATTCTGGCAGGCATTGAAGCGACTGCCGCCTGAACTGCGCGCCCAGTGCCTTCGCTTCCACAGGATGGACTTGCCAGTCCTCAGAACCATTGAAAGCAACATTGCGACAGCGATCCAAGCAGCGACAATAACTTATCTGCCCTTCCGCGCCCTAGTATCCGTACTGGCCGACAGGCTAGAGGGCATCGATTTGTCACCCTTCACGTTCGAGATGCCGACCCCCGCTGGACGGCAGCGCGCGGACAGAAGCTTGGAGGCGTTGCTGGCCGCTCTTCCTGTTAATCCTTGTCTGGGGTCAGGATCATGAAACCCGCCCTCGTATTTGACTGGAACGGAACACTGCTCGATGACACGTACGCGCTGCTCGAAACGACCAATGTAATTTTGGGCCATTTTGGTCATCCGCGCATCGATATAGACACCTTTCGAGAGCATTGTGATGTCCCCCTCTCTCGTCTCTTTCGTAGCCTTGGAATGTCGCAGGAGGAGATTGCGGCAGTAGAGCGTGACGAGGGCGCACTGTTCCACGACACATACGAGCCTCTTGCGGAAAAAGCCGATTTACGTGAGGGGGCGCGCAGAGTGTTCGAGTTAGCGCGCCGGGAATCCGCTCTACTCATCATCGTTAGCAACCATATAGTCGTGCCTCTACAATCCCAGCTGAGGAGACTTGGAGTTGATAACTACATCACCGATGTGCTCGCCTTTGAAAGCCGCGCCACGCAGTACAAATCGATGAGCAAAGGAGAGCGGCTTCGCCTTTATATGCACAGGTACAACCTGAATCCGTCCTCAACCTTCATCATCGGCGATATGCCCGTCGAGACTAATATTGCGCGCAATCTCGGTCTGACAAGCATATCCATTACAGGTGGATTTGTTTCGGCGGCGCGCCTGGAAGCCGCGCGTCCAGATTACACCATCAACAACCATCACGAGCTATTGCCCATCCTACAAAGGCATGGCTTTTTTCGGAATGCTAAATCATGAGCAAGGGATCATCAGCATACGCCTCTCCCAATACGATCAAGCAGAGCATAGGCCTAATCGGAGCTGGGCGCATGGGAACAGGTATAGGCATCAGCCTATTACGTCGCCAATGCGAGCTCTATATCAAAGCCAACAAGAACCGGTGTGGTGCTGATCGTCTAACTCGTGCAGGGGCCCGCGAACATACTTCGATCGCTGAGTTGGCGCAGCATGTAGGCGTCGTCATTTTGTCCTTACCATCCAGCCGTGAAGTTGAGGCGGTGTGCCTGGAGCAAGATGGACTGTTTGTCCATATGTCCCAAGGCGGTTTGATAATCGATTGCACGACCTCTTACCCTGCTTCGACGATTGCATTGGCCAAAACAGCCGAAAAGCTAGGTCTAAGCTTTATTGATGCACCGGTAACACGGAGCCCCGAACAAGCGGAACTCGGCCTTCTCAACGCGATGGTTGGCTCGGATCCAAAGCTCTTTCCTATCGTTGAACGCATTCTCGCTGCATTTTGCGAGACCGTTATGCATGCTGGAGATGTTGGAGACGGCCACAAGCTCAAGCTTGTTTACAACAGCATGACTATGGGCATAGCTGCGATCGCCGCCGAGGTCTGCCAATTTGCTAATAGTCTTGAGATGGATCTTGTAACCCTCCGCTCTTTGGTCGGACGCGGCTCCACAAACAGCGGGATATTCCAAGCTTTCGCGGCCTTTCTGCTGGGTGAGAAACCAGATGTATTGGCAATCTCTATTGCGAATTCTGCAAAGGATATTGAGTGTGCTGTGCGCCTAGCGCGGGAGAGTGCCGTTTCCGTGCCGGTGCTCGGCGCTGCCGCCGAGAAATTGAACCTCTCGGTTGCGGCGGGTAAAGGTGAACTGACCCTACCGCATTTGGCTCGATCGTAAACTCTTACGTAAGAGCGCGAGCAATGCTACTTTCTCACGTTGCGGGTTCGTGTGTCGTTGTGCGCAATTCCCAACCGTGAGCGATGATCTTGCAAAGCTTGAGCGTAAGCTTGAAAGCGGGGCGGTGGCATCATGGGTACGCATCCGGCGACGGCCCCCGACTAGGCCGTTTTTGGCGGAAGGCTGATCGCACTTAAGCGGCGTGAGCGACGCTTTGAGGCTGCCACTTCCAAGGCAGCAGTTCGTCAATGCGCTTGGTAGGGTGATCCGGCAGGCGCGCCAGCACATCGGCAAGCCAAGCCTGCGGGTCGATGTCATTGAATTTGGCGGTGGCGATGAGACTGTAGATGGCAGCCACACGCCGGCCGCCCTCATCGGACCCGGCGAAGGTCCAATTTTTTCGCCCCACGGCGACCGCCCGTAGCTCACGCTCAGTAGCATTGTTCGTCATGCAAAGCCGTCCGTCATCAAGGAAGCGGCCAAATGCATCCAAGCGGTTGAGACAGTAATTGATCGCTTTGGTCGTATCGTTGTTCCTGGAGAGCTTGGCGCGCTGCTCGCGCAACCACGACTCCAGCTCGACGATCAGGGGCCGGCTACGCTCCTGGCGCACACGCAAACGCTCCTGCGCAGTAAAACCATTGATTTCGCGCTTGATGGCGAACGGAATATCGATGCGCTTGACCGCCTCGGCCGCGATCGGCGCCTTGCCGAGCCGCGCGAGACCAAAGAACTTGCGTCTGCCGTGCGCCCAGCACGCGGCCTCGATGGTCGGGCCGCCCTTGCGATTGGCCTCGTAGAGCCTGCCAAAGCCGGCGTAGGCGTCGGCCTGCATCAGTCCGGCATAGCCTGCCAGATGCTGCTCCGGATGCGCACCGCCACGGTCGGGCGAGTAGAAGAACATTGCCGCCGGCGGGTCTGGGCCGGCAAACGGACGTTCGTCGCGCACGTAGGTCAGAGCCGGCCGGTTCGGGTCAACGCTCACGACCGCGCCTCTTAAGCGAAGCCGCTTGAAGTGATTTGGGACCTACTCCTGAAAGTCGATCCCGAGGGGCCTACCCTCATCGCTGCCACAGCTTGTGCAGACAGATTTTCAGATTATTTCGATCATCCTTTCCGTGTGCTCCTGCAGCACACTGTCGTCCGCGTGGATGCGCTCGGCTGCGAAGACATGGCTCCGGATCGCGTCGACCAGAGCCATCAGGGTTACCGCGGAGGCACCTACCCAGTCCGCGAGCGTCGATACGTCGAGATCGATGCCTTCACGCTGGTAGACGTCGCCCTGACGATGAAGCGGCAGGTGCAGGCCGTACTTGGGGCACCATCTAAGCTGTTGATATTTCTCGATGTAACAGTCATTCCCGCTCCTTTTTTCCAGTGTTCGGGGCTGCGCGCCGCTATGGCTTATGTGTCAGGGGTTCGAGCCAGTGGAATCGCGTTTCCCGTGGCGTATGTTTGTCGTCACGTTCGTGTAGCCAGCCGCAATCGCGGAGACTATCTCCACTGGCTGCGCAGCTTCTATTCGGAAAGCACCGGGCGCGTCGCGCGTCGGCCGACCGTTGCGCTCCGAACGCAAGGTCACACGTTCGAACCGGTGTCGGGTGCGCCAATTCCCTAGGTTGTACAATGCGATATCGCGCCGGTACCGAAACTTCAGCTTCGCCATATTCGAGCGAGCAAGCAATCTGGAGAAAAATCGCACTCCTGTCCGCACTGCGCTTGCACAACTGTCTGCGCAGACTCGATCATTTCTCTAAGACTGCGGCCAATGAAATGGCCCGAAAAAGAAACGAGGGCCGAGGGCCCTCGCAGTTTGGGAGAAAGAGAAACATGCAGCTTCGAGACGCCGTCATGACATGGTTGGCATGACAAATTCAGCACCTGCTCGTATTCCTGTCGGCCAGCGGCTGGTCACGGTCTTCATTCGCGTATTGAAGCGGACGCCTTCAGGGCCGTGCATGTGGTGGTCGCCGAAGATCGATGCTTTCCATCCACCGAAGGAGTGAAAGGCCATCGGCACCGGAATCGGAACGTTGATGCCGACCATTCCGACCTTAATCTGATGGGCGAATTCACGCGCGGCATCACCATCACGTGTGAAGATGGCGGTGCCATTGCCGAATTCGTGTTCATTGATCATGCGCGCGGCTGTCGTGTAGTCCGGCGCTCGAAGGACTGACAGCACCGGTCCGAAGATCTCTTCCTTGTAGATCTTCATGTTCGGCTTGACATGGTCGAACAGGGTACCGCCCACGAAGAAACCATTCTCATAGCCCTGCATCCTGAACTTGCGTCCGTCGACCAGCAACTTTGCACCCTCGGCGACACCGGCATCGATATAGCTCCTTACCTTCTCCAGGTGCTGCCTCGTGACGAGAGGCCCCATCTCCGCTTCGCGGTCGGTACCCGGCCCGACCTTCAGGCCTCGGACCTTGGGTTCGAGCGCAGAGATCAGCTTATCCGCCGTCCCCTCGCCGATCGGCACGGCAACCGAGATCGCCATGCAGCGTTCGCCGGCGGAACCGTAGGCGGCCCCCATCAACGCATCCACCGCCTGATCCATGTCGGCATCGGGCATCACGATCATGTGGTTCTTGGCGCCACCCAGCGCCTGGCAGCGCTTCCCGGTGTTCGCGGCCGTCGAATAGATGTACTGCGCGATAGGCGTGGAGCCCACGAAGCTGATCGCCGAAATATCTGGGTGATGCAGCAGCGCATCGACAGCTTCCTTGTCGCCTTGCACCACGTTGAACACACCGTCCGGCAGACCGGCTTCCTTCAGCCACTCCGACATGATGAGCGACGCCGATGGGTCGCGCTCAGATGGCTTCAGAATGAACGCATTTCCGCAGGCGAGAGCCACCGGGAACATCCACATCGGAACCATGACCGGGAAATTGAAAGGCGTGATTCCGGCGACAACACCGAGCGGCTGGCGAGTAGAATAGCTGTCGACGCGGGTACCGACATTCTCGGTGAGTTCGCCCTTGAGGAGCTGCGGAGCGGCCGTGGCAAACTCGACCACCTCCATTCCGCGCTGAACTTCCCCGAGAGCGTCAGAGTGAACCTTGCCGTGCTCGGAGACGATTACGTCGGCAAGCTGATCTGCGCGATCCTCGATGATCCGCAGAAAGCGATTGAGGACGCGTGCACGCCGAAGAGGCGTCGTGTCGGCCCAACCCTGCGCCGCCCTCTTCGCGGCGGATACCGCGTCCGCCACCACGGCCGCGTTGGCGGCCACAACACGGCCCGTCTGCTCACCCGTTGCCGGGTTGAAGACGGGCAAACTGCGTTCAGTGCCGCTCGGGACCTGCTTGCCATCGATGAAATGATTGATCTGCGTGACCACGAACGTCTCCCTGTTGATTTTGGTCAGATGCGCGCCCTCGAGTCAGGCCGCTTTCATTCCCGCCATGTATTTGCCGATCACGCGCTTGTCGGCGCCTTCGGCTGACACTTCATGGACTATGCGACCCGCGCTCATGACGAGGACCCTGTCGACTAAGCCAAGCAACTCGTCGAGATCCTCCGAGATGAGTAGCACTGCGGTTCCGCGATTCCGCGCCTCGAGGATCCGGCGGTACGTTTCTTCGCACGCAACGAAATCAAGCCCGAACGTTGGATTTGACGCGACCAGCAGGCGAACGTCCTGCGTGAGCTCCCGCGCCAGTACGGCCCGTTGCACGTTGCCACCGGACAGCGTGCTCATGCTTGCGGTCAGGCTAGGCGCCTTGACACGAAATTGAGCGACCAGCCTCTCGGCCTGCTGGGCGAGCGCGCCGTAGTTCATTGCGATACCACGGCAGAGCGGCACCCGATCGAAATTACGCAGGGCAAGGTTCTCGGCCAGCGACATGCGGTCGATGCAGGCGTTCTTCAGGGGCTCTTGCGGCAGTCCATAGACGCCGAGGCGGGCGATTTCCCTTCGCGTACCGTTGAACGGCGAGCCGGACACGGTCATCGTACCGCTTCGATCCCGCTGCCCCATCAGGGCCTCGACCAACTCCAACTGTCCATTTCCGGATACCCCGGCAATCCCGACAATCTCCCCTGCCCGCACCTCGAGCGAGAGATCTTTCACAGCGGGAAGACCATTGTCGCCGTTCACGCGGAGGTCGCTGATGGAGAGGATAATATCGGACCTCGGCGGCGATTTCGGCGCGTGCTGCACTATCTTGCTGACGGGCTCTCCGATCATAGCTTCTGCCAGAGCGTCGTCCGTCAAATCGGCGACGGCGCCCGTTCTCACCGACGCGCCTCGACGCAATACCGTCACGTCGTCGGCGAATCGGCGCACTTCATGGAACTTGTGGCTAATCAGGATGGCGCTGAGTACGCCCGTCCGTGTCAGGCTGCGAACATGGCCGAGCACTTCATCGGCTTCTGCCGGCGTCAGCACCGACGTCGGTTCGTCCAGGATGAGTAGCTTGCGCCCGAGATAGAGCTGTTTAACGATCTCGGCCTTCTGCTTCTCGCCCGCAGAGAGCTGCGAGACGCGTACATCGAGTGGCACGTGAAACGGAAGCTTCTTGGTGACTTCGGCCAGCCGCCTCAGCTCGCTTTGCCAGTTGATATAGGCCGGCAATCTCGCACCGCTGACGACGAGATTCTGCGCCACCGTCATCGACGGCACGAGAGTGAAATGCTGATACACCATGCCGATGCCGAGCGCATCGGCATCCTTCGGCGAGTTTAGCCGGTGCTCGCGCGCATCCACCTGGATGTGACCCTCGTCCGGATGATAAAAGCCCACGAGGCATTTGACCAACGTGCTCTTGCCGGCGCCGTTCTCCCCGAGCAGCGCATGGACGGTGCCCGAGCGGATCAGTAGCGACACGTTGTTCAAAGCGAGATTCGCCCCGAAACGCTTCGTCATGTTCCTGAGCTCGACTTGCGGAGCGGTCATCGGACTATCCTCCGAGGATGAATTCCCGTCACGGCGCTTCTCACCGGTGCAGCTTGAGTTCGCCCGGCGCATCGGCGAACGGAGCGGCGCGCGACGTCGAGGCAACCATGATCGCCAGCGTCAGGATGTAGGGGGCTGCATTGAACAGGTAGTAATAGCCGGTCACGCCAATGCCCTGGAGCGCAGGACCGAGAGCGCCCGCCCCGCCGAACAGCAGCGATGCGCTCAGCGCGTTGACCGAACGCCAGCGCGCAAAGATGACGAGCGCGACGGCCATGATGCCTTGGCCACTCGACAGGCCTTCGCTCCAGCTTCCCGGATACGAAAGCGACAGGAAGCTGCCGCCGATGCCGGCGAGAAAGCCGCCCGCCATGGTCGCGATGATTCGTACCCGCAGTACGGGAAAGCCAAGCGCGCGTGCAGCATCCTCGCTATCTCCCACCGTACGCAGCATCAGCCCCCAGCCGGTCCTGTTCAGGAAAAGGTAGACCGCAAAAGCCAGTGCAATTCCGACGAAGAACAGTGCGTTGACGTCCAGCGCAGCTCGCACCTGCGGTACGGTCGACCAAAATCCGAGTCCAATCGAGGGAAGCGGCGGCGCTTTGGGCTCGATCAAGGGTTTGCCCAGGAAGAACGCGAGGCCCGTCCCTAGCACGATCAGGCTGATGCCGATCGCGGTGTCATTGACGCGCTTCACACTGCACAAAAGGCCATGCAGCAGCCCGAATGCCATTCCGGCAAGTCCGGCCGAAAGCACGCCGAGCCAGGGCGAGCCGGAGAGGTAAGAGATCGCGTACCCCGCCATGGCACCGAGCATCAGAGTGCCCTCGAGGCCCAGATTGATACGGCCCGATTTCTCGGTGATCAGCTCACCGATGCTCACGAAAATGAAGGGTGTCGACACACGGATCGCCCCACCCAGGATCGCGAGCGGCAGCGCAAGCCAGCCGATTGATGTACCGTCCATGCCTTTACCTCCGCGTCGTTTCTCGGAGTTGTTGCGCAATTGCATCCGCGACGAGGACGCAGACGAAGATCAGCCCCTGAAACACCAGCATTGTCGCATCCGGCAGTCCAAGACGTCGTTGCAGCAGGCTGGCGCTTGCCTGCATGCCGCCGATCAACAGCGCGACAGCGACAATCGCAAGCGGCTGGTGCCGCGCCAGGAATGCGACGAGGATTCCGCTATAGCCGTAGCCGACGATGAGTGAGGAGTTGGCCGTCCCCTGCACGGCCGCCACCTCGATGGCGCCGGCAATTCCCGCCATACCACCTGCCACGACCGAGGCACCGATGATCCAGCGATTGACGGCAAGGCCCATCATCCTCGCGACCCGGGCACTTCCGCCGACCACCCGCAGCGCAAAACCCCAACGCGTGTAGCGGAGCACGACATGTGCGGCGATCGCCAGCAATAGACTGACGGCAAGGCCGGCGTGAACGCCCACACCTGGCAGCGTCGGCAGCATGTAGGACGGATCGATAGGGTGGGTCGACGGCTTGTCGAGACTTGCCGGATCGCGCAACATGCCTTCGGTCAAGTGGTGGAAGACGGCGATTCCGATATAGGACAGCAGCAGGCTAGATATCGTTTCGTTGACGCCGCGATATTGGCGGAGCACACCCGCCAGACCGAACCAGAGCCCTCCGATCAAGGCGCCGGCCAGCAACATCAGGAGTTGCATGGGAAGCGCGTGCGCTCCCGCGAAGGGCAACGTCACAACGGCACCCGCGAGCCCGCCGAGCACCAAGGCCCCCTCGCCGCCGATAATCACCAGCCCCGCTTGCGCGGGAATCGCGGCGGCCAGCCCCACGAGTACCAAAGGAGCGGCGCGTGACAAGGTATCCTGCCAGGCGAAGCTGCTACCGAAGCCGCCCTGGACGATCAGACCGAACACCGTGGCGGGGTTCTGTCCGTACAAGGCCACGAACGCCGCGAAGATAGCCGACGCAAGCAGCACCGCCAGGACAGGCAAGGCCACGCTCAGTTGAGCTGCGGTTACCAGCGGCTTCGAAGGCACGGGTTCGATTCCGGAGATCGAAGACAAGAGCGCCTCCTACACTTGGCCGATGATGCCTTCGACAAGATAATTGATGCCGTCGAGCGCACGGTCGTTGCTGCTCTGCATGATTCCGGCAGGGATGACGACGTTGCCCTTGTTGTCCTTGAGCGGGCCACTATAGATCACGCGCGTACCGCCGATGAGGTCTGCCCGCGCCGTCTCGGCCGCTGCGCGCGCCTCAGGCGTAACAAGTTTTCCAAAAGGACTGTTCTTGACGAAATGATCGCCAAGCCCGGCACGGAGATAGTGCTCCGGCTTCTTGCCGCCACGCACGCTGCCGGCATAGACGAGGTAGGGCGTGATCCAGTTCCACTCGGCCCCGGTGAGATAGCCGTTGGGAGCCACATCGGCCTGACTCGAGTGGTAGCCGCATGACATGACGCCGCGCTTCTCCGCCGTCTCGATCACGACCTTCGGGCTATCGACCTGGGCGGCGATGACGTCGGCCCCCTGGTCGACCAACGTGTTCGTCGCTTCGGCCTCGCGCACAGGAAGCACCCAGTCGCCAGTGAAGATGACCTGCACCTGAATGGCCGGATCGACCGAGCGCGCGCCAATCGCGAACGCATTTATGCTGCGCAGAAGGTTGGGAGTCGGCTTCGCCGCGACGAGGCCGAGCTTCTTGCTCTTCGTCATGTGGCCGGCGACGATTCCCGAAATGTACTGCGCCTCGAAGATGTAGGCGTAGAACGTGCCGATGTTCTCGGGCATGCCCGCCGTCCACACGCCGCCGGTGTGAGCGAAGGTGACGTCCGGATACTTTGCCGCCATCTCCAGAACGTGGGGCTTGAAGTAGCCAAAGGACGTCGCCAGGATGAGTTGAGCGCCGTCCTGACGGATCATGCCTTCCATGCTGCGCTGGGCCGCGATCGTTTCCGGAACGCGCTCCTCCTCAATCACCTTGATGCCGGGTTGTTTCTTGAGCGCCGCGGCGGCCTGCGCGTGGGACTGGTTGAAGCCGTAATCCTGCTTGGAACCGGAGTACAGAACTCCGACCGTGAGCGGCGTCTCCGCGCGGGCAAAGGTACTCTTGAGAACGAATGGTGCGGAGCCGGCAGCGGCCAGCATCTGGAGTACCGAGCGACGGTCGACAGGCCTCAAAGTCATGTTCCTCTCCATTGAAGATTGCAATCAGCACAAGTCACGACGAAATTCGCTCGGCGGTGGACAGCAGGCCGGGCGCACCACATGCGATGAGATCGGCTTCCAGCTCCCGTCTTTCAGCAGCGGACAGCGGCGTGACCGGCGAGCGCACGGCGCCGCCGGCAAGGCCGATCAGATCGCACCAATGCTTGACCGCTGCGTTCGGCATGTGACCGCGCTTCAGCGGGTCCATGATCCATTTGTTGAAGATGATCCGCTGCGGCGCGAGTGAAGCACAGATGCGTGCTGCTTCGTCCGTCCGTCCGGCCGCAAGCAGTGCCACATAGTCCGCGATCGGGCGAAACTCGCCGCGTTGATAGAGGTAAGGCTCGGGGTCAGCATAGAGGATCGACTGACCCTCGGTCTGCATGTTGGCGAAGAAGTTCTCTTCCAGCGGGTCCGACACCAGCACGCCATTTCGCGCAGCCTGGCGAAGCGCCGCGTTCTCGGCTGCGTTGCCTGTCGTCTTCAGCAGCTTGAGATTGGGTAGTGAGCAGAGCTGCGTGAAAACGCCGGGATCCAATGGACTGCCCGCGGCGGTTCGCGCGTTGAAGATGACGATCGGCATCTCCAACCGGACACAGATGTGGTGCAGATACGCGAACTGCTGCGCAGGGGATCGCGGCCCGGAGGTTGGGACCATGAGCACCGCGTGGCTGACGCCAAGCCGGCGCGCGTGCTCGCCGAGATCGATGGTTTCTTCCACCGAGGGACCCGAGATCACCACGGAAATCCCAAGGCGCCCCCCCGCCTCGTCCGCAATGACCTCTATGACACGCTTTCTCTCCTGCAGCGTGAGCGACCAGACTTCGCCGATCAGCCCATTGCAGAACACGCCCGCCAATCCGGTTGCGATGTAGTGGCGGACGTTCCGGCGGACTCCGGCCTCGTCGATGGCACCGGAGGCGTCGAAGGGGGTGTGAATCGCCGCCCAGATTTCCGGGATGTTCTGCCCGATCGACATGCTCGCTCCCCTCATCCGACCGGTCTATTCTATTTATCATGATAAACCGGATTTGCATGAATATGCCTATTATGAGAAAAGTGTCAATCAATGAGTCGGGTCTTTCTCTGGCCACACGCCTAGTTCCCGCCAGAACCAACCTTGGAACTCATTGGTAGCTTTGGAGAATTCGGGAATGACGATGGAGTTAGAAAAATTGCCGCGGCGGGGGGGCCGGCTGAAAATTCAAAAGCGCGCCGACCTCGTTACCGAAGAGATCAAGCAGCTGATCACCCAGAAGAATCTCCGTCCGGGCGACAAGCTTCCGATGGAGAAAGAGCTTCAGCGGCTGTTTTCGGTCAGCAAGAGCACGATCCGCGAGGCGCTCAAGTCCCTCGAGGTGCAGGGACTGATCACCATCAGCACCGGCCCGACCGGCGGGGCGACGATCATGGAGGTCCCGCTCGAGCGCACCTTTCAGCTGTTGCAGAACTACCTGTTCTTCAAAGAGGTCAGCATGGAGGACATCTATGCGGCCCGGCGCTTGCTGGAGCCGGAACTGGCTGCCGGCTCGGTGCCATTTCTGTCGGACGAGCAGCTCGACGCGCTGGAGCACAACATCGAAACGTGCCAGCCTACCTCGAAGGAGCCGTCTCTTCTGGTTCGTCAACGCCAGGCGGATCTCGACTTTCACGACATCCTGGCTGCAGCAAACCCCAATCCCTTCCTGCGCTTCGCATGCGAGCTGATCAACGAGATGCTCCGTCGGCTGGTTGTCTTCAGCACCCAGACGCCTCCGGAAGAGCACACGCGATTTGGATGCGCCAACGTCAAGATTCACACGGAGATCGCCAAGGCCGCCCGTGCACGCGACAGCGAGCGCGTGCGCGCGCTCATGAAGGCGCATATGGAGGAAGCTTCGGAATACGTGAAGCGGTTGGATGGCCGTCTCGACGGCCGACTGATCCTAGACTCGGAAATGGCGCCGCGCCCGCGACCACTGTCCTGAAGCGCGGCCTGTTCCGCCACGATTGCACCGGCGCGAGCTTGCGCGAGCATTGCGTCTGGACAGTCCTGTGAGCCTGTTCTCCTGCCCGATCTAGCAACCGCATGATTGGCTCGCTTTGCTTCCGAGAGACCTCAGCAGATAGGTGACTGCGGTTCACCGATGCTTGCAAAGTTCTCATTTGTCGGCCAGTTCCGCCTCGACGCAGACTAGCCCCAAAGTCAACGCTCTCAAGCGTTTTGGGGAGGATCCGTGCTTCTACAACGCCAACTGGCGTCCATTCAGGTTGCGGGCAACAAGCCCGGACCCGCGATGCGCCTGCACCGCAAATCCTCGACATAGATGAATTTGTTTCTCTCGGCCAGGATCGCCGCCGACAGCGTCCGTTCACGCCGGCGGCTGGCTAACCGGGCAGAGATCACGTGAGAAGCGCTCCGAAGCCGGCTCTGCTGCTGGACTCCGGACGCTCAGGAGAGGAGGAGGAAGGGATGAAGTTCAGGACATTTCTCGGCGCGGCTGCAGTGCTAACGCTGGCTGCTGGTTCGGCGCTGGCTGCCGACAAGGATGCCGCCGACACAGCGGTGGAAGCCGCGAAGAAGTACGCGGGTACAACGATCAGCATCGTCTGGGAGGCTGGCCTCCAGTCGCTCGACCCGCTGAACTATTCGGGTCCGCAATGGGAGAAGCTCACCGGCATCAAGGTGAAGGTGGTCGAAGTGCCGACCGACCAGATGTTCACCAAGATCATGCAGGATTTCAAATCGGGCGCCGGAGCTTATGACGCACTGAACGTCATTCCGTCCTGGATGCCCGATCTTGCGCGTGCAGGCGCGCTCGAGCCTCTCGACAAGTATGTTGACAAGTTCGGCTACCGCGACGAGCTGCAGGACATCGCGGCCGCGTACCGCGATAACCAGATGCAGTATGACGGGAAGATCTACGGCTTCCCGGACGACGGCGACGTTATGTTGCTCTACTACCGCAAGGACATCTTCGACGATCCGAAGATGAAGGACGAGTTCAAGGCCAAGTTCGGCTATGAGCTTGCCCCGCCAAAGGACTGGAAGCAGTTCGACGAGATCGGCCAGTTCATCACCGACAAGATGGCGCCGAAGGTCTACGGCGCCGGATTCTTCCGTACCGCGCCCTATCCGCAATACATGTTCCAGGAGCGCTTCCGCATGGAAGGCGGCAAGTTCTTCAATGCCGACACCATGAAGGCCGCGGTGAATGGCGAGGTCGGTCTCAAGGTGTTCAAGCAGATGGTGGCGGAGAACAAGTTCATGCCGCCGGGCGTGGAGCAGTGGAATTTCGTCGACAACCTCGCCGCGTTCCTTCAGGGCACGACCGCGATGACGATCTCCTGGCCGCCCTACGGCCGCTGGGCCGCGGGCTATGGCTCGGGCGAG
>Ga0214544_1001367_pt1 | contig 50296 bp, 17 predicted proteins | sample CNSS3metaG_FD_160074 | JGI IMG/M metagenome (GOLD analysis project Ga0214544, IMG submission 160074) | Root nodule microbial communities from cowpea collected in UCLA plant growth center, Los Angeles, California, USA - CNSS3 | ecosystem: Host-associated > Plants > Roots > Nodule | place: USA...
ATCTATTAAACAAGAAAATTATCACAACACAAACAACCCTGCAATGGAACCAGAACGCTACGAAGTTGAAATGGAACCAGAACGCCGTGGGTGGAGGAGAAGTGAGCGCAGAGAAGAGTCGAGAAGAAGAGACGCAATCACAGAGTGTGTGAGGTGTCTCGGCGCAGAGTGTGTGTGAGGGAGGGATACTGAAAAAATGTGCACGTGTTGTTTTTTTTTATTAAGTGATACGGCCAGCGGGCCGGCCCGTTTTGGCCCGTGGGTTGGCCCGACGGGCTAGCGGGCTTGACGGGCCGGGCTGTCACGGGTTGACGGGCTGAATTTCTGGACCCGGCCCATGTATTTACTGACGGGCTAGCGGGCCGGCCCGTCGGGCCCGGCCCATTTTGCCATCCCTAAATGAGACATTGACACTATAGAACATGAAAAGTAGGTGTTGTTGATTAAGCAAATAAAGAAAATAAGTTACCTAATTAGAATATAAGTAAATAAATCACAAAGTATGAACTCATCCCCTTAAGAATGTGATCATGTTAAAAGTGAACATAATCAATCATCTATTCAGGAAACCATGATCACAGATTTAAATTCTGATTTATTTAGTTGATTTTTCATAAAAACTTAAATCATAAAAAATAGCATTTATTCTTTTATTATTTAAGAATACCAACCGTGAAAAAAAATGTTTAAAGAAATTAATATGAAAAAACTTGTATAAAGCAAAATTAGTTTAAAAAAGTTATTTGACTTATTTTTATTTTTTCTTTTTTAATATTATTTGTCATACACAGATACTTCAACTTAGATTATTGGTGTCAAATATGCATTTGCGTCTGATATATATGTATATTCGATTCTTTATGATATTTTACCTATATTTATCAATGAAGTATTTAATCTATAAAAAATTATTTTTATGATGATAATAATTTATAATTTTTCATTTATAATTTTAATTTAAATTCACACAATGACAATCATATATTTACCATATTTTTAAAAATTACTTTACAATGCATATATCGCATATCATAACCTACAAACTTTAAAATAAATGTAACCTAATGTCGAACATGTTTTGTATGGAATATACATAATTCATTCATGCATTATAGATATTTATGAATAAATTTGTCATTAGCCATTATATAAGATTTAAATATTATTTAAAAGTATGTGAGTTTTATCTAAATATTTCTGAAATTTTTTAATATTTTATCTATATTTATTAATAAAGTATTTAATTTATAAAAAAATAATATTTTAATGATGATAATAGTTTATATTTTTTATATTAATAACTTTTAATATATATATATATATATAATAATAATAATAATTTGGATTTAAACAAAAAGAATCGTATATTTATCACATTTATAAATAATTATCATAACTTTTCAATATGCATAATCAATAGTCAATATTTATCCATACATTATAGGTATTTATGAATAAATTTTTCATTAATCATTATATAAGATTTAAATACTATTTAAAAAGTATGTAAGTTTTATTTAAATACTCCCAACAACTTCCTCTAAATTCAACCAATTAAATTTAGATAGTCTATGTCCACACACAGACTTCGCTAAAATAATACTTTTATTTATCAGAAATTATTATAAACATAATAAAAAAAATCAATAACACGCCATAATAATATATAATTGATAAGATAAAAATTATTCACTCTAAATTAACAATACAAATATAATAATCGACTTCTTTTTATATGAATATAGAATTTTCCTTCTCAATAAAACACAAATATTTATTTTCCTGCAGAGTAAAGATATACTCGCGAACACAAGTTGTATTGGAGACAAAGAAACTCTGAATGCACAAGTCCACTTTCTTCATTTCAACGTCTAAGTTCAAGAACCAAAATATTTTCTTCCGATGAAGGGTACAACGGGTGGTGGGGCCTGTAAAGTCACTCCGATGATCAAGTCAGTGACAGAGCAATAAATGACAGGAATAATAAACAATAACATAGTCTCTTGACCTCCTGAATAGTGTCTTTTATACTACTTTAATGAGCCTAACCCTATGGGCCTAGGGTTTGCAGTGTTTAGTTGGTTTTAAGTTTTGTTAAGTATGTTTAATTAATTTAATTCTCTTCTTACTTTTTCATCTTTTGAGCACAAGTTTATATAATCCTCATTACAATTTATTCAGAACAAACGTACTATTGTATGTCTGGTTGCTTTGCTTACCAAAGTGAAGTATACTAGGCCTTTCAGGTTGGAACCTCATCAGTGATTCCAAGTATCTTTTTCCCCATATGTACATTTTTATTAAGAATGAGTTTAAAAGTTCAAATAAATTTATTTATTTATGGTGGAATTAAAATGATTAGACTTATTCACTACTTTAAGTTTATTCATTAAAGTCTATAAAATACTGGCAGTATCTTTACGTCTGTTTAAAATGTTTTCATTATATAAAATGTAAGAAATCAAAAAAATAGATGTAAGGAACAAGTGATGATTTTAACTATAGGTCACTTTAAAAGCAGGAAGGAAAAAGTTTGCAGTTGCAGAAGGAGGCATCAGAAAGATGAACAAAAGCAGGAAGGAAAAAACTGTGAATAATAAGAGTCTAATAGAGATATTTTTTATTTTCCTTTTAAAAATATAATATTTGTTAAAAACACTATTTAAAACTAACATTTGGAAGTATATAGTGAAAAAGTTTTAAGTTAACTTATCAAATTTTAATTATGTGATAAATTATTTGTTAAATTAAAGTGATAAACACAATATCTTAATACGATATTATATATAAACTTTAATTTTATCTTATTAAGAGAAATTCGGACCATTTTCAAATTTTAATCTATTTAAAACTCCAGTGTTTTTATTTATGAATTGATTGTTTTAATTATATATTTTTCGTTTCAGTAATTCTGTTTATATTATATCTTAAAATCCATTGAAACTTTCAATCAAAATAAAAAAATAGTATATTATATTTTCATTGTGTTAATTAGTATTATGTGTTTTGCCTTCTACATCTTTAATCATCTTCCATTTGGTCATTGATATTTTATAGTAATTATTTTTCTATTTAATAATATAAATAGAAGTTAGATTTTCGTATGCGATCATTGTCCATGCTGATTTTTTTGATCTTTTTCTTTTGGAATTTATGGAATTGTATTTGCAATTTCTTTATTTGACACAATCTTAACTCACATTTACAAAAAGAAATGTTGAAAAAGGATGACATTCAAATATGAAATTTATAGTTATTAAACTTCAATAAAATAAATATTTTAACTGATAAAAACAATATAATTTTTATTTTTAATTTAATCATTTCGAAATACATTATGCTAGTTTAAAATTAATGGAAATATAGAGTCCACTCAAAATGTAAAAGATCAAACAAAAATTATTAAAATTTAAAAAAAAATATTAGAATAATAAATTAAATATCACAAATTATGTGATGGCTAAAATAAATAATATAGTATCAAAGTTTTAAAAACTAATAATAAATTTATTACATATCACTGGCATAAATACGGATATAAACACATACGTTATCATGTATTTTTGTACATATTTTTTTAAATACACAAAATATTATATTAAAAAACATTAATATTTTAATATTATTAAATTAATATAAATGAAAATAACAATTAACTTTTAAAAATTTAATAAATAATTATATCGTAAATTAAAATTACGAAATATAGATAAAAAACGAAAATCTCTTTATAAATCATTCAATCGTTATAAAAGTTATATATTATCACTATTTTATGAAATAAAAATGTTAAAGTAAAATTATATTATAATAATAATGTTTAAGTAAAATTATGTTAAACTTAGACTTGTATTATCTAACAAACAATAATAAAAGAACATCTTTTATTATCTATTATATTCCAAGTAAAAACCTATTAATTGGTTAACATTAATATTGGTTAAGAACCATGATTTATAAAACAAATATTTGAATGAGGATGAAGAAAAGAAGAATGAGACAGTGTTTGGTGGTTGAGAGATGCTACCTTTGAGAGAAAAGAAGAATGCAAGTTGTGAGTAGCAGAGAGCTGCAGCAGAACAGTGTCATGGAAAAGGAGGAATTGGACATGCTCTTCATTTAATGCTGCTTGCTCTGCATTACACGACAATGAAAAATGCCGTTTTGAAATTTTGACCTAGGCCAGGTGCTACCTTGGGTACTGTCAAAATGGCTCCTCTGTCAACACTAATTATTAACCCTTCATCTTCTCACTCTCTCTTTCCCATTCTTACATACAAATTTATGGACACAGTAAAAGGTGTTTGAAAAAGGACCAATCAGAGGTTTTCATTTTGCATTGCATGAGTATTCTGGTTTTGAACACAACACCTTTGTTTGTGGGCAGGGCATGCAACTTGCTCTGTTCTCTTCTGTTCTTCTGTTCTCCTCTCTTCTGCCCTCATTTAAATCTCACCCCCTTCACATGTACACACAAAAGCACTCACCCGACAGAGAAAAAGTCTGTACCAACCTCAACCTATTTTTTCTCCCTAAACATTTGACCAAACCCAAAATTACTCATTTATAGTTCAAGAAGCGTGCTGTCATTTTTACCATAAACCCAACTCACCAATCTCTTATTTGTCTTACAATTTTAAGATCAAATGTCCACACTTCCCAATACACCGTGATCTTTTTTTGTTTCTAGGCAAAGCTAAGAAATTACTAGTGTATTTGTGCTGGAACCTTTTTTGTAACAAGTGGTTCCTACTGCATTCCATCCACACTCTTTTAAAAATATCATGCTGGTACTCCTCCATCTCCACCTCATGCCGACATTTATCATATCTATTTCAGGTGTACATCATTTTTTAACAGTTGTAAGGTGTCAGTTCACCACATGCCTCTACAAAGTTAATGTCCTCTTCAACACAAGACAAAGCAGAATAGTATCTTTGACAGAAATTCTTATAGCTATATTGATGATTTTTCCTACATCTTTAAGCAAGTTTTGTGAAAGTTAATCTTGCTTACTACCTTCACTTATCCTATTTAAATTGTAGTTAAAATGTCAGACAAAAAGACCATGTTTATTTTATTTCAAAGAAAAGAGGTTTTACCTCCAAAAGCGTAGCCAAAGATTATGTGACTGTGGAATACTTAATGGTCAACCAACACTACATGTGAGACTAAACTTTAGTGCATAAGTGGCAGCCTTTTACAATGCTCCTAATGACTAAACAACAATATTTCACCTATTCTTCAAACTTAATACATGAACATCAAGATATGTTATTCTTCTAATAAAGATCAAGATGTATAAGGGAGTCAAAACTGAAAATCAGAATACTAAGCTGGGTTAAGATTGTTACAGAACAAAATTGGAAGCATACATTCTCTGCATACATTCTCTGATGAGATGTTTCAGTACAACAAAATTGGAAGCATACAATGTCTTAAGGAGGAGAGAGATCATTGAAGTAACTATCTATATCCCAGTTGAATGATTGAAAATTCTCATTGCCAAGAGGGGAAATATCACACAGATTTTCATCAAAATGTTTTACATTAGTGTCAACCATCACATTCATGAAATTGTTTCCAGAATCAAAATCAATGGATGGTGAATATAAATCTAAAAAGGAGAAAGTATCTTCAAAACTTGGATCTTCTATAAACAAACCATCTGTTTCAAAAACTTCTTCTGACACAAGTTTCTCATGTTTCTCATGTTGAAGTCCCAGAACAGAAGTGGGTGAAGACAAATGAGACTCTCTAGTTGAACCAGTCCCACCACTCACATTCTCAACCAAACCACTCCAACTACCTTGAGATTCATCATAGCAACCATATTCAAAAGAAACAGCATCCATGTGCATGTCTTCGCTTGTAGGAGTGTTGTGGTGCATGTCTTCCATTGCAGGAGACATGTCCATGTCTTCACTTGTAGGAGGCTTGATAAAATTAGTAAGAGCATGACAACCTCGAAAACTAATTGCTGCTTTGTCGTAAACCATGGCAGCTTCTTCAGCAGTGTCATAAGTTCCTAACCAGATTCTTGATCGCTTGACAGGATCTCTGATTTCTGCCGCCCATCTTCCCCATGGCCTTTGACGAACTCCTCTAAACTTTCTTCTACCAGGCTCTTTAGTTTGTTTCACTGTCACACTGGTTGAAGGTTTCTTCTCCACAATTCTGATCTCATTCACAATCTTCTTTGTCTTAAGAAGGTTAACAAATCCTTCATCTTCATCTTCATCATCTGTGGCATCGGGGTCCTTCATCGAAATCCGAACTACCTTCGGTGTCTGGTTCAAAATGCCATGGTCGACATGCTTGTAAGTGACAATTTTCTCCTCACTCAAATTGGATTCTTCCATGGAGTGAATAAGGCAGAGAGAGTCTTAGGGAGGGAGAATTGTACTCCTTTTATGCTCCTTGGTCTCTGAATTTTATATAATTTATTGTAGATTATGATTTTCAATTTTTTTTATCAAATGGGGAAACTCTACTTGTAATTTTTGTTTTTTTGGTTATTTTTATTTATTTTTTTGAATAAGGCTTCTTTTACTTTTTTTAAACCATTAGGTCAATTTTATTTTAAACTTCACAAAAATGTAACTTTTTTAAACTTAATTACAAATACTATACTGTTAGATGCAATATAAAAATATCTATACTACATATTATATTATCTATACTTCTATAATATCTATATTTCTATACTATTTTTTTATACAGTTCATTTTTTACTCTTATCCTTTAAATATCTATTCTTTTCAAATTTTAGTAATTAATTTACCGATTTTTCCTTTTTATTAATCTTTTTTTAAATTTAATCATTTTTTATTTAATAGCTTTTTTAAATCAACCCTTTATAACCTAAAATAATTATTTACAATAAAATTATAAAAAATACTTTCTTAATTTTTAAATTATATTAATAAAAATGATTTTTTATTATCATATATATATATATATATATATATATATATATATTGTTATAAAATATAGTTGATAACAGAGAGAAGAAGTAAAGAAAAAACAGAGGATGAGCAGATGGAAAATAACTTTTCTGTGTATTATTATTGATAGGAAGAGTCCTATCTATATATACAACATGTGATCGGTAAAGGAGATAAATCAACTAATTAATACAAATATTTACATTAAAAAAAAGTAATGAATCATATGAGTATCAATCGTATCAATCATATAAATAGATCTATCAACTCAACAGATAATCATTAAATTAATATATATATATATATATATATATATATATATATATATATATATATATATATATATATATTAAAATAACCGTTATTTTAAAATACTTTATATAAAATTATCATATATTTCTTTTTTTTTTCTTTTTTTTATATATTTATAATTTTTACTACTAACATTTAGTTACTTCATATTACTACTATTATTTTTCTATTTTATATTAACTTAATCAATTTACATTGTTAACTTATAATACATCTATATATTTATATTTATATATAAAAATACACATAATTCATTTTCATTAATATTATTATCAACTGATTTTAAAATATAAATAAATAATTGTTAATTGATTTTTTTAGAAATAACCGATATTTTAAATATTTTTGACAAGTGACTTTGTTTCCAAGCTTTTCCATAAGATATAAAACTGTTACAAGTTTTCTTTTTTCATTTTTTTTATTATCTATACCTATATATAAAGATATTTCTTTTTGGAATTCAGATTTCTATTTTCAATTTTACCCTTTAATAAATAACTTTTTTTAAAATTAAAACAATCATTTTATCATCTTTATCTTCTAAGTGATCGTTTTGTTAAATTTAACTATTTCATTCATTTTCTTTTAAAATAATTATTTTTAAACTAAAATAAGTATTTTAGTCAAAATATTATATGCAAAATGAATAAATAAATATTTATTGTAAAATTAAACATATTATTTATATTTTTTTAAATTAAAAAAAAAGTAAACACATGCATATAGCACATGTATTTTCACTAATATTTGTAGTTTTTATTACTAACATTTTGTTACTTCTTACTACTTTTCTCTTATATATTATCTTAATCAATTCACATGTATCATTAACTTATAATACATAGATACTTGTATATAGAGACAATATGTATATACAATTTTTATTCTCACTGTTTTTTTTAAATACAATTGTTAACTAATTTTTTAAAAGTAACAGCTATTTTTAAATCTTTTGTATAAAACTATCACATTTTTTTTCATTTCTTTATTATATTTGTAGATTCCAATATTAACACTGGATTACTCATTTATTTCTTAATATTCATTAGTTTACTCTAAGTATTTAAAAGAGACGGATAACAGGATAATGTCTGTATCCACATTTGTTTCTCAATTTTATCCTTTAATTATTTTTTTTGAACAAAATGATTCTTTTTATACATATTACCTTTTAAGGACGGTTTGTTTAAATTTAATTATTTTCTCAATTTGATCGTTTTTTTATTTAACTATTTTTTAATTAAAAATGATTTCTAAAATAAATAAAAAACTACTTAAAATAAAATTATAAAACATTTATATTTAATTTTTTAATTATAACAATAATAAGAATACTCATTTTTTTATTTTTTTATTATCATAAAAAAATAAAGTAAACACATATGCTGGAATATGTTTTCACTGATATATAATGATATATAAAGGAGATTTCCTTTACATGCTCATATTTCTTTTTTAATTTTTTTACTTATATAAAAGTTTTTTTATTTTGAAATAGTTATTTTAAATTTTATCTTTCAAGTTACTGTTCTGTTCCTTTAAACTTAGCCTCTCTGTTTTATTTGGATATTTTTTAATCTTAAATTTTGTTATTTTTTATTATCATTAAACAAAACACGTGTGTTAGTTGTTATATAACAAGTTATTTGATCGGTGTATACATTTTTCCACTTTTAACCTTTAAATAATCATTTTTAAATTAAAATAATAGTTTTACCTTTTACCCTTTAGGTAACAATGTTACCTATTTTTAAGTGATTTTTTTAATTTAATATTTTTTAAACTAAAATAACTCTCTACAGTAAATTTTTAAAAATTATATGTATTTGTTTTTCTAGTTTTAGTAATAATATTTTTTTATCATAAAAAATGGAATGCCTATGCATTCACTATAATATATATATATATATATATATATATATGTATATATATTATTCTTTTATTTGTATATACATTATACATGATAGATTTCTTTAAAACATTCAAATATTTGGACTATAATCTAATATTCTTAATATTATAATTATAAATTATTAGCGTAAACACAAATGTAATAGTATTTGTGTACTTATTTTTTAAATATGCATGATATTATATTAGTAGGTGATGAATAATATAATGTTATTAAGTTAATTTACAAAAATAAATTTATATTTATTACAAACAAAGTGAGATGAATGAAAAAAAATAATAGAAAGTAATTATTGATGGACAAAATAAATAGTTTTATAGAAAACATTTAAAATAACTGTTAATTTTAAAAAAATTAACAAAATAATTATATTATAAAAATTAAAATTAAAATTATAAAATGTCGACAAAAAAAAGGAAATCTCTTTATATAATTATAGATATTTAAAAAGTTGTAAAAATTTTAAAAATAATATCAATCTCCTAAGTTATATATAAATATCTTATTTACTACGTACATAATAAGATACAAAAATATGTAAAAAAAAGTACTGTTTATGAGAAAGAATGGAATGACAATTTCATACCCAAAATTTAAATCTATAATATAGGATTAAATTTGCTAGATCTTTGTTTTGCTCATTATATCAATAATTTAAATTAAAAAGAACTATAAAATCTTAAGAAAAAAACTAATATCAAATTCCTAAGTTGTTTGTGTAGATGATACTAATCTGCTATGTGATAATATATATATATATATATATATATATATATATATATATATATATATATATATATATATATATATATATAATGTTTAGAAAATAAATAAGTTAATTGACAAAAGATGAGCGAATTTGGATCCTCAATGCAAAAGTGAATATTCAAATAGACAATATAGAAATAAATAATTTCATTAGGTTATTCTCTTCTGAGAAAAATAAATAAATTTTATGTATGTACGTATAGTGAGGGATTCGTATTTAAAATTACAAAACAAAATTTACATTAAAATCTTAATTTAATAATTTATTTTTTATTTTATTGAAAAAAGGTATTTAAAATAATTTTATAATTAATAGTTTATAATATTTCATTTTTAATATATTTATTTTCTTTCATGATTAATTTCTTAAAAGATTTGTGTAATTTCAGTTTCAAAACACTGTTTTTTCAGCAATAACAATAGTTATGAATAGTGTTTTTTCTCTGATGATAAATAGTGTTGATAACACTTCAGAAACAATTAATGTGTTTAAAAGTGAACAATTTTATATATAAAAAAAAAAGTAAAATTAATATAACATTTTCAGACTATGGTATCGTATAATCAAATAAACAAGTCTTTCCCAACAAAATAAAAATAAATAGAATCACTTTCTGATGATAAATAAATAGACAAGATGATATAACGCGTTCTCTTTCTCGATAGTCAACTCAATGATAGAAATGACCCTCGAAATACTTTGATCCCTGATTTTTGTTCGGATGCGTTTAAAAGTAATTCATGTATTCCTGTAACTTTTGACACCTTGATATAAAATAGTAAAAATAGTTGTTGGTGTTCGAAACAAAATAAACAAAACTAGGTTAATTTTATAGAAGGGTATCCATGAAACAACTTTTCACGAAACAGAACAGAAGATGATGATTCCATAGTGAATAACATAAATATAGTTTCAGTATATAACTATTACTACATGTCATAAAGAAGTGAAGAATTTGTAAGGAATCCAAGTTGCAGGAACTAGGAATCATGATAGTATGCAAAGATAAATAATTGTGAGCAGAGTGAAGAATATCAGGAACTGATATTTCCCAGCACTCACAGAAGAAGTTTCATACAAACACACTAAAAATCCTCCCTATTGTCTTCACAGATGTATGTGGGCAACATGAGACCTATCCACGACATAAGTCAACAGCGGGAATGGAAAGATAGATTATACATTAATGTCTTTTAACAAATGGAAGGAACATGTCCTATCCTATAATATAAGGTCTCATTCCAACATACTAGCCCATTGCATACTTCTGAGTCCAGCTCCTAGCAGTTGTCTCATACTTGGACCTGTCTGTCTTGTACATATGAGCAATTTCAGGCACCAAAGGATCATCTGGGTTTGGATCCGTCAATAGGGAGCAGATGGAGAGCAGGACCTGAAAAAGGAAAGACAAACCCTTCCCACCCATTTAAAAAACAGCAATAGTCCAACAGAAACATCGACCATAAATAAAACATTGCAATGGGAGGCCTTCCAATGTTTCTCCCAGAAAAAGTTTCACAACAAGACCACATTAAGAAGTGTTCCTTGTATGATATATAATATTACAAGCCATAACTTAGGTTTTATAAGGTGAAACAGATGCATGCAATAAAATAGTATACTACAAGAATTGCAGGCAGTCCAGACCCCAGAATGTGAAATAGACCCAGCTTATGTTTCATAAGATGAGAAACGAAAGAGTCCACCCTACTCTTGTTGGGTGAAATTTATTAGAAATCATTAAATTTAATGGATTCCAATTCATGATTTTACAATTTCCAATAAATTTTAACCAATGGCATAAAATGCATTAGAAAGAATATGTTGGTTGCACTTCCCCCATGCCATACATATCCATCAATATTCTGGATTATGGAAGAGATTCTCATATCACACAGACCACAGGTTTGCAACCTTGTACAACACTATGCTAAATTAACTGTTGGATTTCTCTACCAATTATTTGTATATTCTTTGCCTCAGAAATATTTGTGATTATAAGCATTGCTGCTGTATTGCAAAACTTCCTTTCCCTCACAAGTAAAGCCATAGAAGATTAGCATTAAGAAGTTTAGTGCAGTCATAACCTTAGATATTGTCAAGGCAGGGCTCCACTGCTCCTTTAAGATATCAAGACAAATGCTGCCATTGCTGTTGATATTTGGGTGAAAAACTTTTGTCCTGAATGCAACCTGCAAAGAAATAAAGTAGACATACAGAAAAAGAAGGGTTAAAGCATTGAAAAAAAAGGAGCTTTATGTGAATTGGAGGTCACGTCTAAAGAGTAGTGACGGTGAACATAAAAGTAAGTCATTGGAAAAGCTCAATCGATTTTCCTAAAAACAGAAGAGTTTCTAACACTAACTTTCTAAGCAAATAATTCAAATCTAAATTCTGAAATATCATATAGAAAGAGTAAATCCAGATCACTGAATTAGAGAATTTATTCTGTTCTGTCTTTAAGGTGCAACCACACAATCTTCCTTTAAATGATTTGAAGGTAAAGTTAGAGTAACGATACCGGCCCTCAGTGACAGAAACCACACTAAATTTATTTGCACACATCATCACTCATGGTGAATTGGATGAATAAAGTATGAATTTTATGATTATTGATGAAAAAAATAAAAATGATGATATTTTTATAAAATACAAGCACATGGACAATTATGAAAAGGTAAACTTTCTCCGTTTTCTCTTAAACAGTTACCATTTACACTTTACTCTTTAAAGTACACCCCATCACATTAAGGATCTGGATCTCTCTGGTGGCCAATGGGTTCTCTGAACCAAGAAAAACAGGCTCTTCTGTCGTATAGATATTGAGTAACTACGATTTCCACGGTCATATCTTCTAATACCTCTCTCCCTAACTGCTCTAACCCCAAAATCTTGTCCTTGAAAGTTAATATGTCAACTCCTTTGGTCCCCTCACTATGTTATCCAAAACAACATCCACGACTCCGAGTAGCATTCTCCAAATAGTGGCTACTTTACAGCTTATAATTACAAAATTCATTATTTAGCTAGTTTTTTAAACTTTTTATTACTCACTGAAAGTTTTGGTTTAATGAGGTAGCTCCATCTCTGCAGGTAACTTTTAGAAATTTCAACATGTGAAAACAGTACATAAGCTGCTCCCCAATCAGGAAAACTAATATTTGTTTTTAGCCCAAGCAAGCAAGCGCATATTGTAAACTTCTAGGCAGAAAATAAAACACAACAACCGAAAAACTAGAATAGTCCATCACATATAAAATAACAGCATTTCCATTAGTAAATGGGAAGGACTCATCAACATCCCAAAAATGCCACCAGACTGTGATTTAGCACATACATCAGTCACTGCCAAAATTCAATATGTCACTAGTATAAACATCTCAGTCAAGGCACTAAAGTTACATTGTGACAAGATTTTAACAGCACAGCGAAGGAAGTATGCTTGCATGTTTGAAATGAAAAACACAAATATCTTTAAAAAAAAATCATAAAATCTATTCAACAAATGGTAGAACAATCCAAAATTCAGGACAAATAGAAAATGTAACCACATAAACGGAAAAAGTCCACTATTCTCCAAGCATAGATATAATAAAGGCAGAATTGTTGAAATTGTATTGAGCAGGACGCTAATACCTTGGGTGGCTTGAATGGATAATCAGGAGGAAAATGAATAGTGACTAGAAAAACACCCCCAGCATAAGGACTGTCAGGGGGTCCCATTATAGTTGCTTGCCAATGAAACATGTCTTCTGCTACGGGACCTGGGAAGGTAATAATCATTAGAAAACAATAAAACATTAAATTTCAAATATAGAATCAGAAAATGATGTATAATGTGTAACAGACTAAAGAGTGGAGCTTAAATAAAATTTTCAAATATACACAGACTTGCAACTTACCTCCGCTTGTTTGATAAATACATTCTTCACCTCAGATAATAACATATCAGTCATATATAATCATAAAATGAGAGTTATCTTCCAATGCATTCAACAACCAAAGCAGAGATAATCATAACAGTATCACCATCTACAATCTATGATAGTTCTTGCAAATCCATAACTCGAGAGTCTCACACTTTGGAGAGAATCTCAATTAACAGAAAGCAATAGAGATTCTAACAGTCTCGGCGTTTGCACTTTAAATGCAGGATTAGCTTAGTAGAAGGAACAACACAAAGGGGATTTAATTTAAAATCGAGACCTATTAATAAAAAAAATTAAGGAACAAAAAACTTATGAATCGTTCGTTATTAATTATGGCCCTTAACCAAGAAAGGCTTCTGACTAGCAGAAAAGTCTCACAAGATACAGTATTGAGAATAATCTTCAAAGGTCAAGCCCAGGGATGAGAAGCTCGTAAAAAATATTTCATCCTACCACCTAAAAAATTGTAAATTTATTACATTCACACACGTAAGCCACCATCTAGTAACTATAACAAAATCCAGACAAACCCATGAAACAAAGAGGGAAAGAAAAAAAGAAAACAACGACCCAGATACTTGTAAATTCCAAAACTCATAGATCGAGCAACATAGGAAGCTTAATTAAAGTTTGACGTCGATACAACGAGAAAAGGGGCAAAAAAGAAAAGGAATTGGGTGAAAGAAATTGTACCGGCACTGCAAGAGGTTGGAGGGTCTTTCTGGAGGTCCTTGAGCTCCTTCAGAATCCGCTTAGAGGCCATGGAAAAAGAACAGAAGAAGATTCGCGTTCGATCTACGAAGAAAAAAAGGAAGCGTTGCAGAGAGAGAAAGAGAGAGAAGCCCCTCTTGAACGAAACAAAGGAGGAAGAGAAAACCAAACCAAGTTGCAGATATGACTAAGTAAGGAAAGAGACAATAATTATACAATAGAAATCTAAAATCGCAATCCATTTTTACTAATCTTGCGCGGACAACAAAACACAGACCCGTGTTTTTTTTCCTTTTAATGTTTAAGGTTTTTTTTATATTTATTTTTGGGAAGAGTTTATTGTTTTCATTTTCTTTTTCTGCTTTCATTTTTTTTATTTGTTTTCATTTAATGCTTTAATAGTTTTTAATTATATTATTTGTTTTAATCACTTACTTTAACTTTGTATAGTATTTTTCTTTCCACTCATATGTATAAAAATAAATTTATGATTGAAAAAAATAATAATAATCCAGACTATATTTAAATTTTAAAATAATTGATAAATATAAAATATTTTAAAAAATAATGGAATTACTGCTCACGCATTTTTTACCAGGCTACGCATGAGTGATATTGGATTGGGTTTAAATTCTTAATTGTAGTTAGGTTAACGTTTTCATATCCCAAAGAAAAAAAAAAAAAATATATATATATATATATATATATATATATATTTTATTTTTATTTTTTTCAATTGAAAGACAAAGACAGGAAAATTATTTTGGTTTAAATTCACTCCTATAGTTTCTAGAATATGTAATTTTAATTTTCATAAAATTGTAGTTACTTACTCATTTGTAAAATTAAGTAATTTTAGTTTATAATTAATATATATTTCAATTGTGAAAAAATATATTAACATATTTATTAAATAATATGTATTACATTTTTTTTAATTGTTATCATTATTATTTTTTATATATAAGTATATACATATTTAATTTATTGTCATTAAATAAATAATTAAAAATTGACCAAAATTATTTTATTTAAAAAAATTAGAGAAACAAATTTTTAGTTGAAATTTTATTGATACTAAAATCACACATTCGCAAAACGCATGAAAGTTTAAAAAAATCAAAATAACATTATTGTAGGTGTGTTAAATTTATTAATAATTTTAGTTTACGCTAAAGATCCTTTAACTGCAATTATTAGTGTCATAGGGAGCATCAAAATTAGTTTTGGTCCCAATGTAAAAAAAAAATAGTGTTGAATTGTTGGAGTATATTTATAATTAAGTTGATGTTATTCATGTGTTCTTAATTGACGTTATATTTTACTTCCTTCATTTTAAAGTAATAATTATTACACAGTAATTAAAAAAAAGGTCAGTTTATCCGAATTTAAAAAACAAACATCATCAACTTTTCCATTTTTCTAGTGAGTGACTTTCACCCTTTGTTTTTTTGTAGAAAGTGGCATTTTTGAATGACATTTTTTGTCAATAGCTTCTTTAATTATTAATTTAACCTTGAAAAGTGGGTTAAAAAAATAAACTAGTCCATGGTAGTGTAGTTTTTATCCAAATTTCTATTATTTTCAAACCTAAATTAAAAGATACTAGAACACAAGTACATTGAGCAAACAAGTTTTCTTTGTAATAGTATATTTTGGAAGAAATTATAATAAAAATACTTTTATTACATAACATCTTATGTTTGGCACGCCCGTTTTCTGATTTCTGTATTACATAAAATAAATGTTTATTTTATATAATTAAATTTTATAATAATAAGTATTGTTATTTGAAAAAACAGTTTTTTTTCTTAGTTTGAAAAGGTCCAACTACAGTTCCTATAACTGGTTGCCTGGTCTATATTGAAATGTAAAGCATAAGAAGGATTCCATGTTTTGTTCTCTTTACCTCAAGTAGAAGTAATGCAACAAATGAAATGCAAATTAGATAAACAATCATTTTGCTTTTGCTTCAATTCACTCACATTATTATTGCTTCTTCTTTTTTCCGATTTGGGACTTTGATACACTATTGTGCTCAAACAACCACCCAAATTTCTTTACATGTGCTTCAAGTTCCACATCGCTATCCCAACAAATTCTTGTTTCTCCACTCCCTTTCTATCCACTCACATAATTTTGTCTAATTTTCTATGGGAAAAGTTAAGGAAGAGAAAACAACACATGCAAGTTGCGGCAGCATGGCCTAATACCTAGTTTTTTATAAAGGAAAAAATATTCATGCATATGCAGAACCATGACAGGGAAATTAAACCCAAAATGCATTAGGCACAGGGTAGCTTTGGCCTTTAAGTTCCCTTTCTACCTTTGTTTACCAAAGAGAATGATACGTTACGTTACACCTTAAAAAGCTACCATTGCTGATACCTAATTTGCCACTCATTTCTAGTTACTCTCTACTTAATTTACAATAGGGAAAAACTGAGTTACTTCACTGATGCAGGGTGCTCCATCACACTGTGGTTTTCTTCTGAGTCACAAAAGAACAAACACAGTGAACATTTTCTCGAGTACTTTATGATTCCTATCACCAACCACACAAAAAAAGAACAATAAATGTTTTCATAAATACAAGGTGGACTTATGTGCATCCCACTTCGCAATGGAGAGAACCAGCAGCGAGTTAAACTGCTGCAGAAGAGACCCTTTTTCTATTTTCTAAGCAAAGAATATTACATTTCCTTTTTACATTTTATTCTTCCTTTACTTTTATAAAGTGAAAAAAAGAAATAAAAAAAAAAATTAGATACAAGTGAACCATATCTTGATCACCTCTAAATCGCACGCAGTGGACATATCAATCCGCCATTTGTATAGAACACATCTCCAACCAACTCATCGTATTTTGATCCTGTGGTCCATTCAAAGCGAAGCAACAACATCAATTCGAATAATCACATTCAGACACCACAAATAGAAACAGACACCACCAAAATCCAAATTCAAAAGCCACATTCAAGATCCCTACCCTATTGCCAGTCAGAAACAAATGAAATATCAAAATCCATCACATACACCTAATGAAAGAAAAATAACAGCTGACCATTAATTTGGATTGCAGATTCATGAAAAACAACTTTTACGCTTTTAAACAATCTACAAACTCCACCCTACCCTCGTAAATTTTGTATTCTGGTGAATGATAACTATACTAAATACAGAAATACATAATTTTGTTAGTGTAGCGGCACATTATGAGATTCATGACATAGCAGTGGGGACCGGTTTGAGAAGTCTTGAACAAAACCAAAAAGAAACCCATGTCTTCAATGATGTTTTTTGGTTTTCTATTATAGACAAAAGGTACGTGTGAGTAATGTTATTGTTCTAGCATCTACACTAAGAATTAACCCACGTAACAAGTACATTGAAAAACTGTGATCCATAAACATACATTTTTACGGTGTCTTAAGATATAAAGGTTTAAAACAGAGACACCCATTTGAGAAACTAAAATATTTGAATAGACGGCTTTTTCATGATATAGAGTGATGAAATTTCTGATAACTGCAAAACATAATTATCTGATATAAATGTGTCACACCATGACGCTATGCTAGAACTTCACAGCAATTAAGAAACAAGTAGGAACATGGGTGGGTGGGTGGTAGCAAGCATTAAAGAAGTGAGTAGTGTAGGTTACCATTGGAGGAGAGTGATGGAGCAAAGGGGAGGGTCTCCGTTTTCAAGTCTCCTCATGGTGACACCTCCGCATACGACAGTGACGGCGATGGAGGGTGAGTTCCAACCCTGCAAGCCCACACTGGTTTTGGTTCGAATCTCCACAGTGGGGGTCAACGCTTTGCTCTCCACCGCGCCCTTAAGCTTTCTCCTCAGCCTATCGTCCAGTGCAAGCTTCGTCACTTTCGTCGCCGCCTTCACCTGCGCCAAGCCCTGCTGCTCCACCACGAACCCCGCCACCTTCGACGACCCCAGACTCAGGTTCCCGTCATCCGCCGACACCTCCACCTTGCTCTGCCCGAAGTGCCACGACATCTTCCCACTCCGGTTCCGCACCTCCACCCGCGCCGTCGTGTCGGCGTCGAGGTAGGCCCCGTCGTTGGTGTTGGAGACGTTGAGCTTGGGGACGCGGAAGGAGCTGAGGCGGAACTTCGGCAGGGCGGGGTCGTACAAGAGGTAGAAGACGGCGGCGGCGATGACGAGGAAGAGGAAGATGACGATGAAGAGGATGCAGAAGGTGCAGCAGCATACGCGGCAGCAGCGCCGGCGGCGCTTTGGTCTCGGCCGGAAGGAGGGTGGGAGAGCGGCCTTTCGCAGCGGCCCAGGCGCCGGTTGGAACTGGTGGTCCCGGTAGGCGGGGGGTTTCTGTAGTGTTGGTCTGGGTTGAGAGGTGGGGTCTCCTCCATAACCGGGGGGTTTGGGTAGAGGCTGTTCGGGTTTGGGTTGATGATCGGGGGGGTTCCGCGGCGGTGTTTGGGGTGCGGCGGATTGTTCCATGGTGGAGGGAGTGAGAAAAATGAGAATATTGTGGAAGGAAATGAATCAATTGGGCAATGTGATGGAAGATGAGTGGTGTTTGAGAATGTAGATGAATGCAGAGGTAACAGAAAGATTGAAGGTGATGGACATGTTTGTGAGTTTGGTGTGGTGAAGATTGAAGATGATGAAAATGCAGGTAGGGGAATTGAAGATGAAGAATGTTGTTGGATCTGAAGGGAGAGAGAAGCGGGAGTGAGTATATGGAAAAGGTAAGGTTGTGGAGTAATCAGAGGCTGAAAATGAGCGCCGTTTTTTGTTTGGTATGATGAGCATTACACAGGTGCACTGTCACAACCCACACCACAACGCTCATTTTCTCCACGTCCTACTTTCCTTCTTAGGCTTAATCACTTCCGAGATTCCATGCACCTTCTAAGAACAAAAGTACAAACAAATACATTCTCGTAGATTTGTTCCAACTATGTTATATGTCAATCCCCCAACCCTGTCTGGACTGAAGTCCACGTGGATTCATTCACAAGAACCATCGACTATACATCTCTACTCCTACTCACTCTTCCATTCCATCTTAAGAATACATTAATTTACAGTAGCTAAAATAATTACTCAGTCTATAATTCTCGTAAAAATATTTTTTTCATTTTAACTCCTTCGTGTTTTCTAATTCTTCTATATTAATTTAACACTATGAACACAATTATGAGAGGTTAATTAATTAAAATATCTTCTAAATAATTTCAAAGGAAAATTTGTCATGAATTTGTTGATGATAAGTAAATTGATTTGTTAATAAACACCAAGAACAACAACATTTCAAATAATTAGTAAGAAAAAAACTCAAAAAATAATACAAAAATATTTTATATTGGTTTAATTATTTTTTAATCTATATTCAATTAATTCATACAGTTTAAGTTTAACTTTGTTCATTCAGATCTTGAAACATTCAATTATAATAAAGACTTGTGTAAATAGATTAAAAGAATCAATTACATTAGTAATATATAAAAACAAAGCATGCAAAACTTAAAAACTAAAAATTAAATATAATAAATTATATACATATATTTAAAATAATTATAAATTATGATCATATAATCAATTATTTTGGGAAACCATCACTGTTAAACAAATGACACATTACATTGATTATGAAATTGATGTTGTTTAAGACGATGTAATAATTTGAACACACATTAATCGATTGTACCATGACTTATTTAATATTGAAAGATTAATTATTGTTGAACAAAAAATTTGACATCGGTTGTCTTTTTGTTACAATTGATATAATATGTAGATGAAATATGTTATATATCATATCGGTTTTAAGCTTATCAAATGTGATATTTCCTGTTTTCTTCGAAAAAACAACAAATGTTCGTAATATCATGTTGTAATCAAATTTACACAAATTTCAGATGGCATGAAATTAAAATATTTTATGCGTTGATGTAGTAAATCCTAAAGTTTTACTTAAAAATCAATACTTTTCATAATTTACGATAAAATATTTCAAATGTCCAAATAAAACATTATGATAAAAATAATGAAAATGATTTTTTATGTTGCAAAAATATTTTGTCTACTTGTTATGAAAATTTGTAAGAGTGTCTATTCCAATAATATTTCATTTTCATGAAGTGTGTGCGTCTGTGTGTGCGTGCGTGTGGGGTGAAGGCAATATACGGTATGAGTTGAGGTTTAAGGTTAATGATTTATTCATTCTAATAGAGGACTAAATGAATTGATGATTTATCTTAAAACCTCATTATCGGTTCCACGATAGGTATTAATGTTCTGATATCAAGTAAGTTGAATAACATGGTTAGAATCATTCACTCATTATCTTAGATGGTGGAAAAAGAAATAAGTATTTAAATTGTCTTAATTATGAGTGTCAAAGCGAGGTTGGAGTTTTCAACCCGCCAGCTCGTTTTGGCCCGATTTGCCTAACCTGTCAAAATGGCGGCTAAAAGTGGGAAACTCCGCCCTTGGCTTGTTGATCTTTTTCTAAATTATTTCTAATTTTAAAAATTAAAATAATTAAAAAATTAAAATTTATATATCATGTTTTTCTATGAATGTAAATATGCAATAATATTAAAATTTTAAATCATTAATACTTACAAATTAAGTTTTAATTATTAGTTATAATAAAATAGTTTAACATGTAAATATAATAATTATTTTAATTTATTCGATTAAAGATATTAATTATTTAATTAAAAGTTTAGAAAATATTTGTATGATTAAATATGTTATAAATACTTATTTAGAAGTATGTATAAAAAAAATTTATAAATAAAAAAATAAATGATAGATCAACCCGTCAGCCCGTCGACCTGTCATGTGGTGGAATGGGTTACAGCTTCTGGTTCATTTTTAGTGGCAAGTCAGCCCGATCCGATCTATTTTTGACGGGTCAAAAATAGGATGGGCAAAAATTGACAAAACTTGTTCATTTCGCCACCCTATGTAACGCCCCATTTAATTTAATACAAAAAAATTAAAGGAAACGTCACACAGAGATAATCAACAGTGCAGTCCTGGGGTTCATAACGTCACCCCTACAAAACCAGGCACACCACAATGCCAACAAAAGCAGGATAACAGTTTAACTAAGAGTTTTCAATCCAAAGACAACGAGTACAGGGGCCATAGCCCTAAAGAAGACATGAAGAAGAGAAGTGTAAGATCCAGCCCAGACGGCTAAGCGGTGGAATCACCATTCCCTTGTTGACCACGAGAACTTCGCCCATCTGCTCCCATCAACCAAGTCGATGATCATCGCAAGAAAGAACAGCCACATACATCACAACCATGCAACAAAACGGGTAAGCTAGAGCCAACAACATATTCATCATGCAGTCAAATATATTTTCATCATCCCATATCCATATAATCAACCAAACATGTTATGACTCTCATTCAATACACTACGACTCGACTCGACTCATCCGGATACGTATAACTTAGTCGGATTCAGCGGATGCTTGCACTTGTGGTGGATATCCCTGCTCGACTCTGAGCTGCTCATCTCCGAGCTATGTGTTACAAGTGTTACGATAAATCAAATCTCCCTCACCACAAGGTTAGCCCTTAATGAATTTCAGGCCTCCTGCTACTCTCACCACAGGAGTCAGTCTGCTCTAAGTGAGACTAACTGGCCCCTTAGAGTGTCAGGATGCAGTCCTTACCTTGAATCCTTACCTAGTTATACAGATGGGGCACCACCATGGGCACCCACTAACAGGGGCCATGGAATTACGTCCCGACCACTGAAGCGCAACCCTGAAAGTCTCGCCTAGAGACCCCAAGGAATTTACACGCTGACACGGACCAACATTCATAACTCAGCAATAGGAGAACATTAAATCATGTTTACATTTCTATAGCAACCCTCGAGATTAGTTCCTCATACGCATCATATTTCGAATCCATACCTCGGATCATCACCACCCCATGAATCTAGGGCCTCATCTCACATCGATAACGTATTCCTTTAGTTCCAAACCTTTCATTCATTTCACATGCCAATAACATACCCAACCCGTCATACGAAATTCATAAATCATGCCAAACATACCTTATACTCCATCATATACATATCACTCATCATACAATCCTACTCAACCAAGACAGATCGTTTAGGAATAAACCGACAGCCAAACACAGCACGTTCTCGCCCAGCACCTCGCTCAGGCTGAGGGGTCTCGCTCAGGCGAGTTCCCCCTCCGCCTAGGCGAGGGCACAAAAACACAAGCCTGGACAACGCGGGATCTCGCTTAGGCGAGACCCCTCTCGCCTGGGCGAGTTGTCTGCTCGCTCAAAAGTCGAGCTGGCCGCCTGGGCGACCTTTCGCGCAACAGCTCTGGGCGAGCTCCCTGTTCATCTCGCCTAGGCGAGTCTGGCTCGCTTGGGCGAGATTAACAGGTCTCGCCACTGTTTCACCTGCAGCAGCCAAGTTCTTCACCCAAACAGTTCATACAATATATTCTCACGCATCAAAACGAAATATCACGCCATCAAATTAATAACCAACTCATACACGGCTCAGAAGCATGACCCGAAATTAAAACCCTAACTTCCCGTACCTGGAAATAGGTTCATACAGGACCTTCGACGCGTAACCAAGGAGCACAACAGCTCTAGGACTCACTACGGAGCTGAAAACAGAATGTGCACGGAACAAGGCAGATTAGTACTAACCTTAACTGCGAAACTACAAGGGAAAGCCAAAAAGGGAACTCCGGTGAGCTAGAGAGGTACTTACGTGGAGTAGAAACTGATCCGGAGCTAGCTCGAGAGACTTAGGGAGGAACCCTAGCAGAGCGTTCTGTGAGGGGTATGGGGAGTGACGGCTGGTTCTTTTCTGAAAGTGCAAAAAATGTGGAATTAGGGCAACGCTAAGGGTCTTTATATCATGGGCCAGCCTTTTAGGCCCAATACTGTAGGGCAGCCCACTAACTTTTAGGGCAAGAATAAAATGGGCCTTACACCCTATATGTATTAATTATTTTACAATATATCATAAAAGAGAGTTAATCATTAACATTTTCATATTACTAGTAATTCAGTGTAAAGATGACAAATAAATCCCGTGAGTATTGCTCGGACTCGTCCTTGTTTTGATGGAAAATCCCCGCATTGACTGGGTATGGGTATGAGGAATCCTCGACCTTTTGAATTGGGTATGAGGATGGGTACGAGGATGTATATATTCCCGCCATAATATCCGTCATCGTTTAAATTATTAAAATATTCACAATTAATTAAGTAACCATATATTTATTTACTTTCTATTTTTTATTTTTTCTAATTATTTGTTTTGTCATGAAACTCATTCGTATCTCCAATATATTTTTCATCTTATCATAACATTTATGTAATTATGTTAAAATGATGTATGTCAATTAAAAAAAAATTATGTCTCACATTTGAATATTTCTATTATTTTTTAATATTTTTATTTATTGTATATTTTCCTTTCCCATGAGAATGTTTAATACTCTCATTTTAAGTATTTAATATCATAGCTTTTATTTATTATGTAATATAAAAAAATTTACTTATTATTATTAATTTTTGTTTTATTTAAAGAACTTTTTTTGTTTCGCTAAAATAATTTTTGTTATTTATCAACCATTGAGTATATATGTTGATATTTGAAAAGTTTTCTTAGATCTCTAAGATATTTTTCATCTTATCATACCCTTAATTATACATTTATTTTTCTTTGTGCGATTTCTTTCAATAGTCTCTCAAATTGTGTAAAAGACACACATTTGTTAATTTTTTGATATATTTATTTGTTGTTTATTTCATCATGGTAGAATACTATTTTGATATATTTTATATAATTATTTTTTATTTTTTAACTCGTTATCAATCATATTGTAATTTTTCACTATCATAATTGTATAAATAACTTTTATTTAATACAATATAAAAATTTAATGTAATTGTCATGAGTTTTTTTACCATCTAACATATATTGGAGTTCAAGAGATACAATATATATGTTAACATTTTATTATTCTGTTTATTATTTGTTCTTTGTGTCATTTTGATGAAGTGATGTATTATAAATTGTATTGGTGTATAAAAAAGCATTCATTAGAATTAAAAAATTGATGTAAACAAACATTTAAAATACATTTTAATTTGAATGTTTGTTTTCCTTTTATATTTAAAAAAATATTTTTAAATTTTATCAACTAGGTTTCATTAATGTTTGCAAATTTAATAAATGTTTTTGATTCTTATGAAATGAAATTTTATTTGGTATTATAATCCAAAATGTAAACAATTATAATTTATTTTAAAGTATTTGATATCGAATAAATAATCATCCTCCTAATAATATTGAATATTTGATAGTATTGTGTTTCTTTTACATAATTTTTATTTTATTTTATCAAAATTAATTAAAATTAATATTTAAGTAATAAGAAGACAAGTACGAATATGGGTACGAGATTATATTCGTTATCAGATGAAAATATGAGGATGTGATAAAAGTTTGATACTCATTGGATTTTGGTATGGGATGATGATACATTTTTTCTACGAAAATGAGTATGTAACAGCGAAATCTGTCACCGTTCCACCCTGTCTCATTGTCATCCCTAATTCAATGTATTACCTATTTCCATGAATAAAAAACTTAACACAAGTTATGGTTTATCATGTAGTACCACTTTTTTTTTACATCATTTCTTACATAATCGAAATAATATCTTGTTATTCTCTATTTTGCTTGTGCATTTAGAAACACGTATTTTAATTTAATATTATCAATTATTCTAAAATTAATAAATTAATTTGTTCGAAAAATATATTGTTAACTTAATTATTATTATAATTTTAATATTTTTTAGAAAATTTTTAATTTTGATTTTTATATTTTGCAAAAATTAGTAATTTTATTTTTTATTATCTTTTTTACACATTTTTAGTCCTATATTTTGTCAAATTAGTAAATTTGACACAACTAAATTTCAAAACAAAAATGTGTTCTATTAAATACTTACAAAAAATAATAATAATTTACTAAAAATAAGAGAAAGTTAATTTAATACACAAAAATTTATTCTTTTAGCAAGGTAAGAAAATGTTTTAAAAATAAGGGTTAAATATGTTTTTGATCCCAAGTTTCAGTGAATTTTGGAATTAGTCCCTCATCAAAACTTTATATCAATTTAGTCCTTCATCTTTCAAAATGCATGAATTTAGTCCTTTTAATCAAATTTTGTTAAGTTTATATAACGTTTCAAGCACATTTCATGATAGTATTTAAGTTAATATTGAAGCAAAAATGTGTCAAACATTGTAAATAATTTAAATATTGTCATGAAATGCGCTTGAAACATCAGATAAATTTAACAAAATTTGGTTAAGAGGACTAAATTCATGCATTTTTAAAGATGAAGGACTAAATTGATCAAAAGTTTTGATGAGGGACTAATTCCAAATTTCACTGAAACTTGAGGGACCAAAAACATATTTAACCCTAAAAATAAAAATTAAATAATATTACAAATAATTTAAAGTATTACATTTAAAAAAAATGAATATTCAAAATTGCTAAAATTTTACAATATAGGAATTAAAATTGAAAAAAATAGAGATCAAAATTGCAGATTTTATTAAATATAAAAACCAAAGTTGCACAGAATTGAAAATTTTGCTATAAAATAAAAAAATAAGTTTTTATTTTTATGTTAAGTACAAATGTATTTTTTTTTAATTTTAAAAATATCTAAATATATTGGAATTTGATTTAAAACTATTTTAACTTCATTTTAATAATCACATTTTTTATTTTGGGGTTCACATTTTAAACCAAAAACGCAAAACACCCGCCCGCACAAATCCTTTTTCTCTGGTCCTTTATTTCCTTTTCTTTTACCAACACTAAAATGAATCCTTTCCCTGTAGGCCCAAACGGTTCAAACCGGGTTCAGTGCAGCTGCTATTTTTATTTTATTTTTCTAAAAAAATCAAATTTAAACAACGAACAGCGGAACCCTGCCTATACTACACTTGTTTGCAGTGCGCAAACCAACTTCCGTTCTCGCCGGGGCCGCACACAGCGTCACAGCCACCGCCACCGCCACCGCCACCGCCACCGCCACCGCCACCGCCACATCTCGCCTTCAGTCAGGTACTTTTCCTTCTCTTTCTTGGTCATCAAAGTTCAAACCCTTTCAATGTTTGCTTTGTCGCGTGTATTGCTTTGCAGTGTCACCACTCACCACTCACCACTCATTCCTTTTTCTGTTAAACTCGTAAACTTTGCTATGCTTTTCTAATTTAATCAATTCAACACTTACAACCAAGAATAATGGAGTTTACGACCGCTTTGTGTAAGCTTCTAACATTGAACTTCTTCAAACATTGAACTCCTATTCTATATCGTTCTCTCAATCAAACGTATAACCCTTCCTTCCTTGCCCTTTGTATCGATCTCACAAAAATTCTTATAAAAACGCCTGCATCTTGAACTTCTATACCGCCCAACCATAATTTTTTTTTTTCAGCATCACCGGAGAGTCACTAAAATCATTGCTCTATGGTATTAGTTTATTAGAGTGGCAACACTGTCCTTCTCATATATAATTGACTCAAGTATCTCTTCAGCAACTCTTAAACTAAAAGCTTGCTCATTCTCCTTTAGAAATGTGCTGAAATTCGGGGAGTGCTTGAATAAAATAAAGATAATAATATCGTGCAGATATGAATTTGCTTCCTGAACCCCTTTACAATATCTTTCTGTCCGTGGTGTACTTTTCTCTTTTTCTTTGCTTGCATTTAGATTAATAGTATTGTTATTTTGTTCAAATGCATTGTTATTTTGTTGTTTGCTAATTTCTAATATTGATTTCTGCTATATTATTTACCTAATGCCCCACTCATAGGGCAAATGTTTGTTGTTTTGTCTATATGATATTCATTCAAAGTTCAGATTGATTGATTTTTTGTAACCTTATTTCACCCTTATTTTTTGTAGAGCAACTGGAGTTGGTTCTGTATGTTTTCAATTGAGTTTTGTTATTTATGCGAGTTTCTCTCTCGCACCTCTCACTGAATCACCCGCTAACTACTGCCAACGCAAACTTTTAAATGGCTCAGATTCTGTGAAATCTCACCATATTAACTTTTTGAATAGAAGATATCAATTTTTTTTTTCTGAAGCCAAGAACGTAAAGCAAAACAAAACAACTCAAAACAACTCCAGCTGCATATGTCTCATCTTTGTCTCTCCTTTTTGTCTCTGCATAGATTGACTTGAGGATGGAATACGTCAGCCCAGAAGGACTTCGCCTGGATGGTCGCCGACCCATGGAGGTACAGCTATTATTTTTTTTCTTGGGCTTTTTTTCCTCCTTTTTTCTTCATTTAATATTCATTCCAAAAAAGGTTCCTTTAGATCTATCAAAAATACTCATGAAGCATATGAAATGCGGAGTGTTAATAAAGAATAACATCCTACACAAATTCTTACATAGTCATGAATTACTGAAGCTTTATGTTAAGTAGTATATATAAGATCTGTAGATAGTACTGCATATGGGTTATACGTAGATGTGCCATGCCATGGGTAAGGAAAATGTGTAAGGGCACATTTTGAACTAGAGAAAAACATATAAACAGGCAGACAACAACCTGAGTTCTGATAAACATTAAAACCTATCAATTAAAAGCTAGAAATGTTGTGGTTTTTCAAATGATAAAAGTAAGAAAATGGAGAGTTTCTAACCCTAAGGATGCCTAACTGACTTTTTTAGTGAGATATATGAAATTGGTCCTATTAGAAAGTGAGGTAATAGAAAGAATTCAGCCCTATTTGACAGCTGTGATTTGTACATGATTTTGGGATTCAACTATTCAAAATGAGATGTACATTAGAGGATAAGGTGAAGTTATTACTGTTTAGTAAAAAAATAGTAGTTAGGAGTGTGATAAAATATATCTACGTGTATAAGCAACTATGAAGTTATTAAAATCTCAATGACTATTACTGCACTTTATATTTCTTTTTCCTGATCTTCTGGTCTTAACTTTTTCTTCCCTCCTTATGGTATATCCTAGATGCGACAAATTCGTGCAGAGATTGGTGCTGTATCCAAAGCAGATGGGTAAATGAATTTTAACTTTTTAGAAAATTAAGTTGTGTTTTCATATGAAGCATTTTTTGACCATAAGGTTTTTTCATTTTGAAACCAGTTCTGCCATATTTGAGATGGGTAATACCAAAGTTATTGCTGCTGTTTATGGCCCTAGAGAGGTACTGTTTAATTATTTACCTTGCTTATGAAAATTTTTCTATGTAATTTAAGGATTGGTAACTCTTTTTTCTGTGTTAGTTGGGTTTAAACATTTAAGAAAGCTTTGATGTGTAGTTGAGCTTTAGTAACCTCTCTGTCTTTCAGGTGCAAAATAGGAGCCAAATAAGCAACCATGCTCTGGTAGTTTTTCTTTTCTTTTTCAATTTATGTTGTGTTTATTTATATGCATTGTAACAAAACCTTAATTGTTGCTTATGTGCGATGTATGTCTGTAGGTTCGGTGTGAGTACAGCATGGCTAATTTTAGCACTGGAGATCGCATGAGGAAAGCAAAGGGTGACAGGTTTTGTTCATTTACTTGCATTTGTTTAACTTCCTATTTGTTTGGCCTCTCGCTTTATTTTTTATATATTCATAGTTTTATACTTGTTAAAATTATATTGGAGCATAGAATACAAGGATGACAGTGAATGTTGCATTAGTAGAATCTATCTTAAGAGTGCCTTGTAATTGTAAATTGGACATTTTTATCTTTTTAACGAGGTAAGAATTTAATTGCAATAATGGTGATGCATGTTTAGACTTTTAGACTATAAATTTTGATTATTAATTAGTAATCTATATATATTGCATTTCTTCATGTAATACAGTATAACTTTTTTTATATTGTATTCATATTTTTCGGTGTAACAACTATCTTGATATCCACTAACTTTAGTGTTTTTGGGGTTGGCTGCTCCATGCCTTTTAGATTGTTGACTACATGCTCAACAATGGGTTATGTATCATAAAACAGTGAAAAGCAAACCCCAAGTGCCCTTACTGCCCTTTCTCATTTTTAATCTTTTCTACAAGCTTTAACTTTCGTGAGTAAACTTTGGCCAAAATTCACTGAGTAGTTTTGAATGACTTAACCATCAATGTTTGCAGATATAAATGTTATCCAGTTTTGCTTCTCCTTCATAGTTTTAATATGGTTCCCATTGTAAGGTTCTCTTACAGAAGGATAATAGGACGACCTCTTGTTTTTTACTACTTCTTTAGTGTATTGAAGTTTTCTCATGCTGCAGGAGATCAACAGAAATTTCTCTGGTTATTCGGCAAACCATGGAAGCATCTATATTGACACATCTATTGCCTCGATCTCAGGTTTATTACACATTTAGAACTTATTTTGTATAAATGTGCATTGCCTTCCCCTAGCCCCCCGTAATGTTTTAGTTATTAAATTTGCAGATAGATATATATGTCCAAGTTCTCCAAGCAGATGGAGGTAACTAAGACCTGATAATGGGATCTTGTGATTCTCTTCTCTCATTGCAATTTTACTTTCTCTCTTTTACTCATTTAATATGTCTATTAATTTTGGGTGATGTTGACATGTCTTTTATAGGAACTAGATCTGCTTGTATAAATGCTGCAACTTTGGCCCTTGCCGATGCTGGGATCCCTATGCGTGATCTTGTAACTTCCTGTAGTGCCGGATACCTTAACAGCACAAGTCTGCTTGGTATATTTCTTTTTACTCGAAATCTGAACTGGCTAAATGCAAGTGTGGTGTGTCTGTTTTCTTTCTGTCAACTTCTGATGCATGGGCTGTCCTAATTATTAAAGGTTTCTGAATGTGTACAGATTTGAATTATGTAGAAGACAGTGCTGGAGGTCCCGATGTAACCCTAGGAATTCTGCCAAAGTTGGATAAAGTGACACTGCTTCAGGTTAATTCATGTCTCATTATTTCCTCTGTATCTACTGTGTAGTCAACCAAGTAAAGTAGTTAAAGAGAAAGGAAAACTTTTATGCTTCCTCCTGACTGTTTGGCCTAATTATGGTGTGTATTGCTTGTATATTGTGCTAATGTGTATCATCCACACTGCCTGTTATTAACCTTTTTCTTGGGCCCTTGAGCATCTTGTTTCAAGTATTGCTCTCTCAGTCATTGGTACTCACGTAGTAAAGAGTCTGGTGGTGTTGAAGATGTAATCCCTCTCCTTCCTTCAAAAATTGTTCTCATTATCTGACTTGAAAGATTTTGAAGGGAACACTAAAGTTTAACCCTTGATTAGTCAAGGGAGTAGGTGCATGTTCGGAAACCCCTAAAAGAAGCTTATCTAAGCTCGCCTCAGATTGAACAACCTGATAGTTGCAGTACACATGAATCTGTTTTTCAAATATTTGTTTTTTAATCAACAGATATATCTTCGTTCTATAATGCATCCATCACTTTAGAGAAGTCAAATTCAAATCTTCATTTTACTTCTTACGAAGGTTCTTGATTGAGTGATTTGCTGTTGTACCCCTTGATTGGTGTTAGACAAATGTTCTTTTTAGTCTGAGTTAATGTTTGATCAAGTGTAACTTAATTTTCCCTAGGATCATACTTGTTAACTCTTTATTTGGAATTCCAGTTTGGCATCTTTTATTTTCTTAGTTGCAGATCTCTTGTTGGTTCTTTAAATTTGGACTGAAGAAAAATACTAGCAATATACTTGATATATTCTTTCCGCCACGTTATTATAGGACGAAATTCATGTATGATCCACAAAAGAGAGGGAGACACTTCATTTAGTGGCGTTGGCATGAATTTCATCCAATGACAGTTTATCAGTCAGTTTATTGCTACCATTCCTCTTAGATTGATATTATGAAGTTACATTGGTTTCGAACACGTGCCACTATGTAAAGGCTGGTTGAGATTATGAACCTTCAAAACTTTAATCAGAAATTTACTGCTATCATTATTATGAAAAGCTCTTTTGTAATCCAGCTTATTTCTTTCGTTCACTCCCTGCCATATTCCGTAGTTTTAATGGAAAAGCTCTTAGTTCAATTTTATTTGCACTAATATCTGTTGTTACTGTCTATAGATGGATTCTAAACTACCAATTGACATTTTGGAAAATGTTATGCAACTGGCAATTGAAGGCTGCAAAGCAATAGCAAACTACATTCGAGAAGTAAGAAGCTGTTGACACTTTTTGTGATTATACTAAGAGGAGTCAAAACATGTTTTACATTAATTTCACTGCTTAAATCCTGTTTTTCTGTTGGTTGGCAGATTTTGCTGGAGAACACAAAGCAACTAGAGTATCGACGAGGTGTATAGTTTTTATAGCAGAAATGATGTTTCCTCTGTGCTTCCATTATTTGTTGGTTTATGCTAGCGCATGATGCTATGATTATTATTGCCTGTGGTCATGGTTTTCCAGATTTGTAGGTCCGTTCTTTCAGCATTTGTGCTTTTTTTCGTTATGGATGAGAATTCTCTTGTATTTACGTGAAACAATTTTGTTTTTAGCATACGGTGCTGAATAAAACGGAAATTTGTTGTAGAATTTGTTTCTCATTTCTGTCAACTTATCACTTTGACTAAAAGGTAACAAATTTATGATTTATTTTGGGACCACTTTCTGAATTTCCACCAATCCCCCAAAATTAGACATGTAGAATGGAACTAATGATCTGACACTTCAACGAATGAAGAATTAATAATCGAAGTTAGGATCAAAATAATTAGTGGGTTGGTTGAGTGTGTGTACATGGTGGTTGCATCCTCAGAACAAAGCAATAGCATCAGTATTGACAATTTAATTGCTAACTAATTTCAATGGTTAGTTTCCTAAATTTCCTTTCTGGGTACGATAATATTTTATCAAATAGCATGGGTGTTAAATGATTGTATAGCAGTTAAAGTCTTAATAGAGCGAGTTAAACTGATTAATTATGAAAATATAAAAAGTAAATAATTGATAGTAATTTCAAAATCTTGATAAATATGAAGTAGTTTAGTTAAGTTAACATTTTTTTATTTCTTTTAAACAAGTATGCTAAAGCGGAATACGGAAGTTTTTTTATTTCAAAATGAAGTCTAGTAATACACATTTAGAAAAAGAAAAAAAGAAGTATTTGAAGTAATAAAATTATATGGAAAAAAATATAATTTCAGACAAAATTAACCTGAAAGTTGATTATTTCTATGGTAATGGAAAGTCTTTTGGAGCATCTGTGTTTTTTTTTTTGGTGGTGGTTGAGTTTGTTTTTAATTAATACTACACTACATTAAAAATTATATTATCATACTAAATGTTTATAAAAAAAAAAGTAAGCTACGAAGTTATGAGAATTATGAATAGAAATATAACGACAATATAATTGAACACATGATTTTTACTTTTTAAAAGAAACCACTAGTAAAGGATAACAAAAATTAAGATAATTATGAGTGCAGATGAACATACGAAGCTCACTTAAAAAAAAGTAAATACCGATTTATAGTTTGATTAACCAACCACAATGTCTCATCTCAGCAATTTCAACCTTTTAATGCACACCCATTGGTCCCATTTGTACAATGCAGGAGAAGATATTGCTTTTTGACGCACCACTTTTGACCCACTTTATTGAATACAAACATGAATTCAATTACATCACAGTCAACATCAGGATTCTTGACAATGTCATTCAATTGTAAATATCATTTATAATAAAAATATTGACTTCTAGAAAAGTCATTTATAGTATAATTCAGTCAATTAATCATGAAACGAAAACAGTGATAGTATACAAAAGTTATGTGGAAGTTATTAAATTATGCACGTATCACTGTAAAACAGAAAATACCAAAAAAAGATGCATGATCACATTGTCCACTAACCACTCGTTTTATCTCTGTCATAAGATGCAGATCATAGCCGTAACCATCCAATATAAGCAAATTGGAAAACGAAAGCTAAATTATCCATGCCGTGGAACATATCATAAAATCCATGGAGAGAATAATAAACTTGGCAATTACACAACAAATCTAACACTTAAAGAAGCAGCATCCATAGCAGAACAGAAGGAACCAACTAACTAATGAAAAAGCCATTCTCACAAAAAACATAGGCCTCTCTAAAGCACTATTTCTAGCCTAAGATCACAACAACATAAAACCTGAGACTCCTACTAAACAACACTATTTCTACAACTAGATGCTGCTACATTGCTGGATGCAGTAGCAGCAATAACTCAGACCCATTTTGTACAATTCCTCAAAGACCACTTCTGTCAAGACCAAGACGGTCACTGCAAAAACTTGATGCCACAACCGATAGCTGCAGCCGGCCGGTCCATTCCTCTCCCGGCTTCAAGCTCACCGGTTTCTCTATCACCGCCCCATCAACACAAAGCATCTGTTTGTACTCTTCATCACCGAAATCCACCATTGATTTTGACTTCTTCTCCCATGGATTCCACACAGCTGAACACACCATAAAAGTTAAGATGAAAAAGGACTGCCATTAAATTTGTTAGTGGAAAAAATTTGGTACTCATAGAGCTTACCAACATCAGGGAGACCTTCCTTCCTTATGACAAATGTTCGCTTCTTCTCATGATCTAGCACTGCAATTATGTTTGGAGAGCTAAGATAAACTCGATCCACCTGCCATATGGATATTTAAAACCTCTTCATTAGCCTTCATTGTGTCAAAACCAAAAGACTTTAGTGGATATTGTATGTGATTGACAAACTGCAGCATAGGCCAGGAATATAGTGCCATAGTGATATAGTGCTATAGTTACCTCAACCTGAAGCAATAGCTTAAATTGCAGCATGGAACTATAGATATCTACATTTTGTTAACATCAACATAACCTAGAAGGATTTACCTCAGATTCAAATGTTATTGCATCTCCTTGTTCTGTAAATCGTTCTTTTTTGAAAAGGTTGTCTAGGTAATCCAGTGTCTCCAGACCTTCAATCCTTATCTCACTATACAAAATTGTTAATGCGACGTTAATAATGATTGCAATCTTAAAATAAAATTCCCTGTTCTAAAACAATCCAAAGAGGGGTAGTTCAAATAAAAATATATAAACAAGTATCTATATAGGCAAGAGCATTGCAAACAGCGTTCCAGCAGTCAATTTACTATGGAAAAGAAAAATGATGGTTGGACATGATCCCACACGCTCAGAAAAGGGAATGAAGACCAAGTTCAACAAGGAATTATCCATACCTAATGTCAGAAACCAATAAGTATGTGTGATATGCGAATGAGAAACTAAATGGCTTGCCATTTATATTCCTGACTCTAGATATCAAAGACAGGTCCCCATCTGCCGCAAGAGACACCCGAAGACGGAATTCAAAACTGGTACAATTATTAAACAATCGTTAGATTACCACTGCTTGAAATTTACTGCCAAAAACAGGAGAAAGTAATATCAAGTGCATATATGTCAGATTCAAATGATCAAACACATGGAGAGCAGATATCCCAGTTATACTGTCGCACCATGCCATTCATACCTGTGTGGCCAGCACTTCATATCTTCTTCAGATGATTTTAGCACCAGGTCAATGAAGGATTTCCCACTGGAATCATTTCCAGGAAGAGGAGGAGGATTTTCATCAATTGCCCACATTCTATTTCTTGCAAAACCATGCTGCTCCAGCGATCCACAGTTTCCAAACTGTCAAAAAAATTCAGCTCAAGATATGTAACTATGCATGTTATAACTTATACAAAATGAACGTACAAAGGAGTAAGCTTGCCTGTGGAAAACACATCGGAATTCCTCCCCGGATTGCTTTTGGAGCCTTGAAAATTGCCTACAATCAATGGAAAATGGAACAAAATAGTTTAGTAATTAATTACTACTTGTCTCTTTAAAAGGTATAATTGATTAAAGTTCTATGTTCCTACAAAATCATCAGTTAACAAGTTGGTTTTCCCGTCAAAGTTTTTCATTATACCAGTATTCAACTCCAGTGGTTCCAAAGAACAAAATCACTACAATGTACCCTTCTTCCCTGTTTGATGGACAGCATAGAATACTATGATTCATCAAAATCCAAACTTTCTTAAATTTATTGATTATTCGGGCCAATGCCCTTCACATACCAGTTGCAATATAATGCAGATTATCCCAAAATGAAAATTTTCAGATAGCAGGATTATGAAATGTTGACATATTTTCCTTATCAGCGCTGACAACTAACAAAATTCATATAATTTGAAAAATACAGATCGATTTTCAATCAAAATTGAAAGACATACCTTGCTGCTTGTGAATAGAAGTTCTTCCCCATGCTCATTCCGCCATGAAGTGACCTGCGCCCCATGTAAGCTTACCTAATTTCAAGAGAAAAACAGTTAATCCAAGTAATCATAGTAATTAAATTACTCAAACTAGAAATATCCTTACAAAGCAAAATATCCATATCATAACTTCACCAAATGTTAAATTAAAACCGATACGAATTTTGTAACGAACAAGTTCTCACCCTAGCTGAAGAACCCCTTGGGGTCCGAAGCAGAACTTGATCAATTCCATTCCAGTCCTTGGTAATTTCAGTTGCTGCTCTATAGTCCCATACGGCTGCAGAATGCCCCATTCAAATTAGTGCAGATCCTAAACTTCTTCAGCAAAATCCTATTAAGCTTCTCAAATTCGGAACATGCAAATGCCAGAGGATTGAAGGGGTCTCCACCTCACACCTATAGCGTAACAAATAAGTGAATTAGCCTCCTCATCAGTTAAAGCCAAAATCCCAACACCCAATTTCACTCAAAATTTCTTCTCGCTGGTATGATTCAGATCTACGGAACCATAAACCTATTTAAACAAGAATCAGGAATGTGTGATAGAATTCCATGAAAACTCCAGAAAGCCAAGAGCAGAAACATTACACTGAACATTTGGCAATTGAATACCAATCTACCTGGCACACATCCAAACATGTCCTTAAAACTTGTCAGATTTACAGCAGAAAAAGACAATTTAAACACTGAAAAAACTCTGAAAGATTAAAAAACATAATAATTATCAGTAAATAAATAAATCACGCACACATACATACATATACATACACACACATACATATATTACAGCTGTAATAAAACTAAAATTTTCTGTAATAATATAAGCAGAATACAATAACCATAATTTCTTCGGGAAAATTCGCTTGAGGAAGAAAGACCAAATACTAAAAACTCAAGAGAATACTGAATAATAAATCTCCCATTAACCAAACACTGGTAATAAGTGTACTTACTTCAACAATCCGGAATCAGGAATTCTGAGTCTAAACCGACACCAGGTCTTGGATGCAGAGAGAAGCAGCAGTGGGAGCCAGAATAATGCATGACCTCTGTGAAATGAGTTAAGAAAATTCACACATCCAATGACACGAGGCAGCACATGTTCATCGAGTACATAGATACATACATGACGAAGAAGAAGCGTTCAAAAAGTTGAAAGGTACCCTTTTCTTAGAAGTATGCATTCAAGACCATACTTGCAATTGAATCAAGAAAAGTTTAAAACTTTCAACAACCCCAAGATTTGAAAAACCAAAAACTACAGCAAATGGTAGGTGGCAATGTTGTGTGAGGCCGCGATAAAACTTTTACAGAAGCTTAAGATAAGGAGCAAAAACCGGTGTTGTAAATTCTGTGTCTGTTGGCTGCTGAAGAGATCTGGTTCTTGGACGTGGAGATACGAGAAGTAAATGTACACATGTACAAACCGTCAAAAATTTTGAACATTTTTTTAATGTCAATTAAACTATAATAATTCTGTGTACAAGATTTAAAACCAGAGTAAAATATACACCATTCCAGGACAGGGTTGAAAGCTACTTTTTCTTTGGACTGTGGTGGAGAGAATCAACAATCACACAAAAAACACAGCACAACACAATGGAGGGTGATGGATGAATCCATCTCAATATGAAAACCAAAGTAAATAACAATAAATAAAAAAAAAACACTTATGTCTTAAACACATCACTTCAGCATACTATTATAAGGGCATGCGTAGATGTTCGGTATTTCTTCCAATGAGGTGTGCAAAATGGATTTGTCACCGCAATCCCGGGCTTATCTTTCAATTTCTCTTTCTTTTTTCTTTTAGCACGGAAACACTTACAATTTTCCTTTTTTTAATATACTGAGAGACAGGGCACACAAAACAGAAATTGAAATTCCCACAATAAAAAATTTTAGTCTAATAAATTGTCATTATCTTATTAGTATGACAATAATATTAATAATAATAATCATTATTATTATTATTATTACTACTATTATTTCGTCACGGCTGTTCCATTAAGAGGATAAGGGCAAAGAAACGTCCATGGAATTTCAGACTCTGCATCACCGTTAGTATTTTGAACTTTTAAGTTACAATTATTCATACAATATATTGTTTTATTGTTTTGTGATATTGTCTTCATTATCTTTTTCACTGTGCACATTTGTTTTCTTTCCTGTCTCTTTCAATCATGATTACATATACATTTTTTGCATTTTATTACTAAAATCATTTTTTATTTTTTAACCTTTTCAATGTTTACGTTCTACTGTACACCATTGGATTAATGATTAAGGTTTAATATTTTTAAAAACAAAAACCTTGAACTATTTAATTTTTAAGTTGGACTCTTAAATTAAAAATTATAATTGATTCTTTGATCTTCTGCAACTTATACAGGTGTACCTGAAATTATTTTAATCGAAACAAAATATTGTTTTTCTTTGACTTCGAACCCGTAAATTAACTTGAACTCACTTAATAAGTTCGCAAAATATAAAAGGCATGACTAATTTAATAGCTTAAAGACATGATTAGCTTTTTTAAAAGTGTAGATAAGCTATTATTATATGATAAGCTTGATGTATTCATCTATATTTGATTTTATATGAAAAACCCATTTTCATTTATCAGTTTAAAAGCGAAAAATCTTATTTATCTATTTTTAAAATTTTAAAAACATCAAATATTAATCTTGAGTCATGTCGTTATCTTTACTGATATTTAATAAGTTGGTACAAAGAGTGGTCAATTTATTAATCATTCGAGAAAAATATAGTATTGGAAGAAAGACATAAATTTTATTTCTGAATTTATATGTCACCTTAATAAAATGAATAGATACAAAAGAATGGAAGTAATACTACTTTTATTTATGGTAATTGATCATCACGGTTCATGAGATATATTGGGTAAAGATAAATATTTTAGAGGTTTGGGTTTATTGTTGTTTGAATATAGTTTTGATGAAAATAATGAAAGAAGCTTTTACTGTGTGCGATTTGAAAGGCAGAAGACCAATGGGAGGAGTTTAAATTGTAGAATGATGATTTTGAAAAGGAAAACTTTAGGAGCATCTTGATGTGGGTGTTGAAGATTCTTCATGTGAGTGTTGAAGACTCTGAATAAAAAAGCAAACTTTAAAAAATAAGAAATGTAACACATTCCTTGGATAGTCATTGAAGATGAAAGTGTTGGATTAACCGTGAAATAAAAGCATGTGTTGGGATGTTGCACGTGTTGAGGAATGGGCGTAGCAAACTACCTTGTGATGTATCCAACTACCACCGCCCCACACATCCTCATCCTTAATGTCCACTAATCAACGACATTGCTTTCCATACTTGTCACATCTCTCACACCACCACACCCACACAAAATCCTCAATCCTCACTTAACATCTATCATCCATTTCCAATGCCTCAATAATCACCAATATAATACCTAAATATAAGTTTATGGTATACTCAATTCTATATCATTTAGGAATAGATGTTAATGATAATTTAAATTTTATTTTTTTTATATATATTTTTTCGAACACATTTTAAAGATAAAATTATGATGAAGTTTCACATTTCAAAACAGACTATAATCTGAATGTGAATTACTAATATATTACTCGACAAACTTGATATTGAAAGATATATTATTTGTGTTAAATATTGAAGTTGTTTGTGAAGACGAAAATTCTCTTAATCTTTGACTTAATTTTGTATTGATACATCCAATAGTTTTATATTACTTAATAGTCGAGGTTCAAAGTAGTTTAAATAACTTTTCTTTCTTATTCTCTAATTATTTTTAATGACAAAACTGTGAAGAAGTTTGAGACTTTGAATCAAATAATATTTTAAATGCGATTATTGAAACTAAGATTGGAACATATATAATTTATATTAATTTATATATGGTAAATTTAATTTTTAGTAGATATAAAATCTCTAAAATTAATTCATGTAAAAGAGTTTAGGACAATTCATGTAACCTATTCAACCAAATGAACTAGATTCCATTGACGTAGTCTAAATGCATACATATACTTTGGTTATTATATTCATTAGTTTTATTATTCGTTTATTTGGCTACACGGGACCTAATGTATTGAGGTCAGTGCACATGTTCTAGATCTAAGATCAGTTGTTATTCAACTTCCAAAAATTCAAATATGAATATGAATCTAAATCTTATGTTAAATAAAAAAGGCTAAATAATATCAAAAAAATAAAATCTATAAATTTGTTATCTTAAAACTTTAAATTGAAAATAATATTAATTCTAAAAAAAATAGAATAATACCACACCTTTATGTATAATTATTTCACTTTATTCGACAAACACGTGTATAAGAAGTTTAGACCTAAATTACAACCAAAATTAAGAATTTTGAAGAACTATTTTAATTTTATTACACACTTTTCCATGATTAATGTCATAGATATGAAATAGTGAGCCACATTAAAGAAGGGAACACCTGAAATGGGATAAATGCAATGTGGGCACTGGGAACATCTATGGGCTTAAATTAAAATAATAATAAGCTGGACCAATTTGACCATTAAAATAGTCTACAATTGGACCCAATTCAGGCCTGGAGGCCTGTGCTGCGTTACTCCCAGTCATCAATAGTACACAAATCTTGAAACTCTAAATGTGAATGAAATAAATCTTTTATATATTAAAATTGACTTAATTTATAGAAATTATTTTATATTATTTATCTAAAATTTAAATTTTAACTTATACATGTTAAGAATTCAAGTGACTTGAAAGTATAAGAACGAATAAGATAATTATTATACAAATAGAGTAATAATTTTATTTTTTTAAAATTTTGAATTAAAAGTGATATTTTCTTCTCTTATATAAACTTATCTTATCCATAACTTATTAATACCATATCTTCTTAATATATGTTTTTATTTACTCAAAACTCTTAATAGGTTATAAGATTCTTTTAACTTCTTTTAAACAAAGATTAATATACCGTTCAAACTTTTTAGTTCTCGATACATAAATTTATTCTCTTAATGTTTTTAATTTAAAATGAGGTTCTGAGTTCTTATATATAGATTTATCCATGATTTCTTTCCTCGAAAAAACCTCTCAATACATAAATAGTCTAGTTTATCATTAACTTCTATTCACTTCATTTTATTTGTACTTAATGTATGTTTACTCAAAACCCTCAATAATTTATGAAATTCTTACAAAGGGAGCTTAATCTATCATTCCAACTTTTTAGTTCTTAATTACTTGAAAATAAATATCTTTTATTTATAATATTTTTCACTATTTCTTATTTATCTACTTATTTTGATGCTTTGAATACTCTTTTCATCACTCTAGTTTTGAGTGCAATGGATTTTCACCTATATTAGTTATCATCTGCAGTTATCAAACTACTTCTTCAAGCTACAGTGTAAATATTTACTTTAATAATTCACAGCTATTTAATTTTTCTAACAAAATATGTGTTCTTTATTAATCAGAGTTCAAAGTTATAAAGAAAACAGCTATATTTATTTTTCATGCACTATGGGAAAACACTTGTTATTTTCATTAGCTTTGCACTTGATTTGTTATAAACTCTATTAATTTTATCCTAAAGGAACTGAAGTAAAGAAAAACACATTCAAATTATTATTGGTTTCGATATTTAAATTACGGATTCTAAAATGATGTGACATGTATTGCACTAAGTCTGAAATTTGTAAAACTAATATGATATTTGAAAAACTGAAGAACTGAAGAAGATATTAGAATTACACTTTTTAGCACGAATCTGAAATATGAACAAATCATTTAGCAACTAAATCTATTGCTTACTACTTTGTAGTTCAACAATAATGGTAATGGCATGTACAATGCTAATTTTGGGGACAATACAGCTATGGTGATTTCTTTTTGGAAGAGAAGTTGAACTATGCTCTAGAACTCACTAAATTTTGGTCATATACTGTTTGAGGCTAGCCTTATTTGCAGAGAAAGTTAGATCCTGTTTCCAATTTCAAGCTTTCCCTAGTAAATGAACAGGAAAATAGAAGTGGTGAAGTGCTTTTGTAGTGCATATGTTGATTATTGGGACAAACTTTGTCTGCAAACAATTCTTTTTTATTTTCACTAGCCAACATATTGACTTTCCCTCCCCCTCCCCACTTTTTCCTTTCTTTCAACAAACTTTCTTTTCGTGTTTCTAAAAAAGTGGCTGACACGTTTGCATCCCCTGGATCTATCCTTGATTCTCGATAAATGCAAAACAAAGGGATAATGTTATTTATGCATCACTATCTTACAACATATTGTTGTACAATGAATAGAGGTGCAGCAGGAGAACATAACAGAACTGTGAAATGATGTAATAAAGAGAGTACTCAGAAAAAGAGTTAAAAACAAAGGTTGAGTAGGCATCCCTCAACTTAAATAAAAGTAGAACAGTTAATCCATGTTTACTACCTAAGATTTGGTGTTTTCCACTACATCTAATATTGTTTATAAAATTGTCGGTGCGTAATTCTATATTTGTTTGTTCTTTTCTTCAACACAATTACTATTTTAGCCAACATATGGCATAACTTCTCCATACTTTACATAGTGCTTCCATGCATTTCTTTTTTAATCCTATTAAAATCTTTGAAAGATAAGAACAGACTGAAATATAGCCATCATAACGTGTATGGCTACCATATTTTTCTCTTAAATATAGCCATCAAATCCAAACACTAACTTAAATAATAGACTGTCTAATAAAATCAACACATTCATCAAATACCCTATAGCCAACCCGTGTGAAAAGGTGTGTAGCAACAAACTCATTGAAAAACTAATGAATGGATTTAATTACTTTAAAATGAAAGAGCACACTCTAAAATATGAAATGCAGATGCTATCAGTACATTTATGAGTGGAGTAAAAAATGATTGACATTGCCGTTATGAGTTGGTATCACAAAATATAAACCAGAATAACATTATATCAATTATATCAGATACCATTGGGAACTCCACACCAATAGTTAATGATACAAACACAATTATGCATCGGTTCAACAACCCTCTCCAAACTGAAATCTCTAGTTCTCTTGTTCATTTTACAAACTTAGTCATCCACTTTTGTCAAATCTAATAGTAACAGAGATTTTGTCCTAGGTAAACTGACAAGCAATGAATTAGTTCTGATTTTGATGGATTTAGATACTAAAATTCAGCTGATCCATCCCTCTGGAAACTGTTAGCGGTAATTTTGGACTTGTAATATGCCAAAACCACCTGATCAGCCAGTACAATTACTGGCTTTCTGTATCAACCAGCTGCCACAGCATCAGCTCTAGGACTTGTGTCCAGTAGTTGATGCAGCTTTGCACCAGAGTTTGGTTTATTTTCACAAAAATCATTCTCATCCTCCATAGTTCTATCGTTGGAACTGGAATTATTATTAACTCTAGATAGTAAGTTTTCTGTGCTTACAGGTGTAGCCCTCTCGCTGTCAATTATGTTCAAAGTTATCTCTTGTGTTTGTCCCAGTCGAGCAATTTTAAGTTTTTCCTGAGTCAAAGACAGGATGACATTCAGCATTAAGAAGTAACACAATGAAATGCATGTGAAATGAGGAATAGCTAGTCAAGAGTACCCTTAATGTTGCATTTTCCACCCTCATTTTTTCGGAACTTTCAGTCAGTCGATTTAGTTCTGATTTCAGTGTCTCATTCTCAGAATTCAAGGCATCAACTTTTCGTGCCAGTTCTTCGGTTTCAGCCTGAGCAGCAGGAATGTGAGCATTAGTCACAAGTCCATAGAATACAATCTTTACTTTTGTTTTTCTGGAGGGCAGGAATCACGTGCAACAAATGTACAAGGGTGTGATATCAATTATGATTTTTAAATTGACAACCAAAGAAGTAATAAAAGGTTTACAATGTTCTTGACAAAAACCCACAATATTTATACCTGCTTCCGTAGTCTGGACCTTCTAGCGGATTCTCGGTTAGATTGTTTCCGCCTCTCTCGTTTCAGCTCGCGCTCATTCTACATAAACACATCATACCCACAAGAATTACTTTAGTGTCAGCAAAAGACGAGGATACCGCATTATTATTACATGTCATACACATGTACATGTATATAAACGTACTATATGTGATCTGAACCGCTAGGATGATTATATATGCTGAGCATACCTGTAACCAAGCTTCTGCAGGCAATACAGAAGGTTGTGGTGCACTTGTGGCATTTGCTTTAGAATGAACACTGGAGGGATTTCTCAGCTCCAGCACAGTGGTCATACCTGAAGAAACTACAGGTCCAACTATTGTTCCTGCAACACTGGTGGGGGCAACTGCCACGATCTTATTAGAAGCTGCAATATCTTTGGAAATGGGACTGCTTTGTATCTCAGTTTTTCCTTCTCCATCTGCTAGTACAGTGCAGAAAAGAAGAACCATCAACAACACAGATTATGTTCGGAACCTACTCTAAACTTCGGATGCCTGTACTTAAAATAACACACTTTGGCTTGTGAGACATTTCAATAGCAATTGCAATTTGCAACCATGGGACACCAATACCCCATACCACATTTATCAAACTAATGGCAAGTTGAAATCCTTGGCAATTTCACCTTGATGAAAAAAATATTTAACAACAGCATTTAATTAAGAAGATTCAACTGAATAAACAGATTTAACACCATGTGTAGAGTGTCACAACAGAAGAATAGTCGTGATCTCAGGACAACTCTATTATTCATCAAGATGTGACACTTGGTGAAGAACAGAGTCATACCAGTGGTTGGTGTTCCCCCACGGCTTCTTTTCCTTCTTGTTGGATTAGCCTGAGCATAAGATGGGCAAATATCATATTTTGATGTTTCAATTTAGTCAAGCCATTTTAAAAATAGACTACAGTGAATAATTTCAAATGGTCAACAAAGTGCAGAAAATAATGCTAATTGCAAGTAAGTTCTCACCCCTGAAGTGTTGCCATCACTTCCATCACTGGAACCCTCAGTATCCACACTGTTCACATCATCAGTAAATTATTCAGTCATCCACAAGACTCCCTTACATAATCAATTCATGGACCACTATTATAGGCAGAGAGAGAAAGTATTTTTACTCAGTTAAGAGTATCAAATGACAGATTTTCCCCTCTCCACCACTCCCAACACGTGGGAGATGTCTAGAAACTCAGATAGAATGCCTTAAAATATTCATACAAAAAGAGGACAGATCAACAAACCTCGGTGACAGCCTGTTTTCACCTCCACGCTCTGCACTTTCAGCATGGCCATTGCCTATTGACATAGCAAGTCCATCAAACTCCTTCAATTTCTTCATTAAACCCTGATCATTATTTCCTGATGATTTGGGTGGTGTCTCTATGCTTAAAGGAGTCACAGCCTGCATTGTTACACCAATTTCAAACCAATCATAAATTGATAGTACTCAAGGACTTGGTAAGAGTTGGTCTCGGATGAAATTAAAACTTACAGCAGGTGAAGACGGAACTCCTTGACTATGTGTATGTGGCCCCTATATTTTGTACATAAAACTCATAAGAACATGCTTCAAAATTCCAACCAAAAGAAGCATACTACTTAGGAGGAAACGCCTTTTATTAGCCATTTTATACGCTAAAAGAATCAAGATATTATTATATTAAGGTTATAATAGCATGGAGAGGTTAAGCAGCCAGGTGCAAACAACTGTGAGATTACTAAGGGCCAACAGAAACAGCAGAATCACATCTCGCTATATTCTTAACATCTTTTATCCTTCCATTTTCAATACATGATAAGTACACCCATTCACAGACCAGAGAAAGAACACTAGTTCCAATAAGAGAAAGGTTAATTAAACAAGCATAAAAGACAAAAGTAAATTGCAAGAATGCTAGCTTACAATAGGAACTGCAGGGTAAACCCCTCCATGTGAATAAATTGCTGCATAAGGAGGCCCATAAGGTGGCATCATAGGCTGGAAGAAATAATATGTCAGCAAGTTACTCAGCCTTGTCATCTAGGATACATACAAACATGCAAAAAACAAAGAATCTTATCCACAAACAAATGATTGCATTGAGATACTACTACCTGTGGTGGACCCCACATGTATGGGTGAGGAGCGTGACCAGAAGCCACAGCCGAGTTGTAGTATGGTGGCATGGTGACTCTTGGCCCATAATATGCCTGGAGATATATAGCAGACATTTTAAATCATAAAAAAGCATCTATTCCCTAATTAGAGGGCAAATATGCTAGAAAACATGCATAAAGAATAGATTTGGAAGAGATAAAACTTAATAGCCTCATACCATCAAAGCACGTCTAATCCTAGATATTAACCAAAATCAGTGGCAATTCAGGGCATAATTTGAGTTTGACATTGTTTATGGGAACATATTGATGGTATATCACAAATACAGAATAGGTAACAAAAAGGACCAAAGGAATGGCCCTATAATACTAATATTCATAGAGAATGATCAATAATTCACAAGAGGGAAATAAACAGCTTTTATCTGTTCAATGCTTCGTCCAGTGAAAAAACAAAAATGGAAATACAGAAACAGTACTTTTAAATGTAAGATTTCAAATATGGAGGAAATAAGACAATGAAGACATGTTCTCCAGGTTGTCAGTGTTAAGACAAAATCATTGGCAAAAAATCTTCAAAGAGAGCAAAGAAGCCAGTAGACAATCAAATAATTGACTTTGTTAGAATAGTACAGCTTAAACCACTAAAATTTGAGGGTATTCGTTTGCATTGAAGCTAGCTAACAAGAAACTAATTGACTACTTCTGTCACCAACAGTAATTCAAAGAAAAAGGTAGGTAACCTGCATGGCTGCCCAATCAGGATATACATGAATATTGGGCTGGTTGGTCTGATTGGCCTGATCCTGTTCACAAGTTTAAACAGTATTAAAATTCAAGCTTGTTACAAATTTGTCAAGAACCAGATACACCCTCATTAACTCACCATTGTTACAGGTGAAGAAGGCTTTTCAGTCTTGGTAGATTTTTCTTCCTCATTGTTTCCCATTGTACACTCCAAATAGAGAGCACTAAGCCAAATAATGTATAAGGAGCTTTCCTACTTCTGGAAAGATATCTGAACTGCATTAACAGGAGGCATGTCAGCTTGTTAATTGATATCAGCCAGAAAATGTCCCAAAGAAATTAATAACTTTCATTTAAAATCTACATATCATCCACTATATTGTTGGCAACCAAGATAATACAATGTTTACTGATTATAAACGGTTTATTGTTGTAGATAAGTTATACATGAAAGTATATAAAACAATAGCAAAGGCAAGGAGCGATTCCAGCAATTCCATAGCAATTTCAAATTAGTACATGATAAATCAACTTATGAAAGGGGGAAGGGACTACACAAAGATGCAGGACTAACAAACATCATTATTACACCGAAGGAATTGATGTTTTAAAAGTTATAACAGCAGCTGGAGATCTGATTCACTGTATAAAAACTACATATCAGTACACAGATTCCACCACAAACAAATAGTGCAGTACAATTTCTGCTGTCTAGTTTACCTTCTAAGCTAAAATAAGATAGCACCCAGAAAAAATTATAATTTCCTATTCGGAAAATCGAATGGGTTAATTTCCGTCTCCAATATAACCTTCGGATTAGATTTAACGAATCTCAAGTGAAAAATCTAGAACCCTCCAAAGATGACCATCCTGATATAGCTAAAGAATTCAGGATAGGTGAAACACGTCTCAACATGTCAGTATAACAGACTGATCTATACCGACGAGAAGTTCAACAGCGGAAAAAAATGAGATGATTTCATAATCAATTAGAGATGAAGAGGTAAATGCTTAAGGAGCAGAGGGGGACCTAAAGATACTACTGGGCCATCAGAGAAGGTACCAACACACAGTTCAACTTTTCTGGCTCTTTGTTTTGGAGAAAGTGAGATTTCAGAACTACTTTCAGGAAAGGCTGCAGTATTAATGGTAAGCTACAGATAGATAATTCAATCCAGAGTAGACGCAAGAGTCAAACACAGAACGGTAAGGGTCAATTCTGTCTTTTGAGCACTCCACAAGCCGTATGGAAAAGGAAGAACACACGCAACAGACCATGCTATAATCCCTCCCAGCAACACCACCCCTAGCTAAATGACAAAATTACCCTTCCAAATCAAACATTTTTCATTTTCACACGAATCAAGGAAGCTGAGAAAACGAGTGAAACTCCTTAATTAGCCAGTATTTTAGCCCCGATCCAGACACCCTCTTCAGTTACAAGAAAACGAATTTCACAAAAATAGCATGAGGCCAAAAAAAGAAAATAACATCCACGTGAAATAAAAAACGCTTCACTGAGCAAATCAACACAAAGAAAGCACACAGACTCCAAACTCTCGCAGATGCAAAACGAGATCCAGATGAACCCCAATTCTAACCCTCTTGTTTATGTAGGCAAAAAATCAAATGAAAAAAAATAAAAACAGAAAATTCACGGTATCTTCAAATACTCTTAGTGTTTCCAATGAACAAAAATCTAAACTTAAAAGCATATAATCTGTTCTTCTATCTACTCAGTCTCCAATCATGAAACTTCAAATTTTCACGCATACATTCAATTTTCACATCCCCAACACAAAAAAACATTAAAAATCAAAACTTTCTACCAAGGGCACTGCAGAATTCCACATACCTCACCAGATAACCAATTGGCCAATTGTTATCCTCACTCACCGAGCCAAGAAAAAAAAAAACCATAAAAACACAATGGAAAACACTCCTGATAGCTCAAGTATCCAAAAAAGAAGAAGGGTCAAGGTATGGAGAAAGAATTAATTGAGATGGTAAGTGTGCATTTTCTCTCTCTAAAAAACGAGGGAAACAGCAGTGTGCCTTGACACAAAGATGGGGTATGGTGGTGGTGGTGACAAGAAGGGAAGGTAGGAGCGCGAAGGCGAAGTCCACGTCACCTCACACGTGTCGTATGTGGAATTGGGCGTATACATAGAGTAGAGCGTATATACGGTGTGGGTGTGGTGGTTGGTTGAGGTGGCCATTTGTTTATTCCAACGTCACCATAGCCGTACACGTGGTGGTCGTGGAATCCATCTACGCGTCTTGTGCTAGGGTCCAGCCTAGCTAAGCCACACCGCACCCTCTTGTCATGTGCCTTACGTGCCCTTTCAGATTCACGTTATCAATTATATTAATTTATTATTAATACTTTCATTTCAATTAAACTAAATTGAATAGGTCATTTGGAATCCACCAGTAGCCACCTATGCTCAATTTTTCTCACTCTTCTAAGGAGGGATTACTGTTTCTGATATTTTGCTTACTTTTTTCCTCACACAAGTGCACCATATCTTCTTTCTTTCTTTTCTTTTTAACCCCTTTTCAAAGCCTTTAGGTCTAACCTATGGTAAAGCCTGCAAATTTTTTAAATTCGCTTTCATCAGCAACCAAAGTTAGGGTTGCAGAGGTGGCAACTTTGTCTTTTCATGGTTAATAATAATACCCAGAAACTGCCATGTTTTCACCATTAATTTAACCGGTTCTTCATAACTCTATTCTGATGGTGGTGGTGGAACTGAAAGGTGCAGAATCATATATACATGGCTAATGAGATGCCAGAAATAAAAAGTAGCATCAATTATACAACACTCTATTCTCTCTCTGTAGTGGGTCTGAATCCTGAGCAAAAGTTGTTATCCTCTGTACTAATAGATTGTAAGAGGCAGAGTTTCATTTAATTATATAATAAAAATTGATATGATTTTTTTTTATGAATATGTTTGTTGAAATTAAAAAATGTATGTATGATTAAAAATATTACAGTAACTACTACGGGTGAATTTATAAATACAAATAGATGTTAAACTAATTTTCAATTTACTCATGCTGTGAAGTGTCAACGGTGATAAATATATGGTGACAAATATAAAAGTGTTTATTTATTAACAAAATAAATAAATGTAAATAAAATTTTAAATTATCGAAAAAATAGAACTGCAAGTTTGTGTACTACCAGTAAGAAAAAATATATGTAATTTTAAGATAAAATGAAATTATATCGATAATTAATATTAGAGGAGCTAAAAGACTTTAGTGAAAAAAAACTCAGTTACAAACATATATTAATAGTTTAAAAATATATAATAAATGGATTAAAATTATATAAAATATGATTGATTTTTGTCGATTTGCTCAAATACGATGAATTAAAAAAGTACAGATTTGTTTTTTTAAGTCAACATTTCTTGTCTTTTATTTGAAAGAAAAAAAAAACAAAAAGTTTAACTATGTTATCGAAACATGAATATTTATGTGATGGAATATTCTTTACAAAATTATAT
>Ga0214544_1001368_pt1 | contig 50270 bp, 19 predicted proteins | sample CNSS3metaG_FD_160074 | JGI IMG/M metagenome (GOLD analysis project Ga0214544, IMG submission 160074) | Root nodule microbial communities from cowpea collected in UCLA plant growth center, Los Angeles, California, USA - CNSS3 | ecosystem: Host-associated > Plants > Roots > Nodule | place: USA...
TTTAATTTGAGATTTATACTATTATAATATTTTTCTTAATATTTGACATCATGAAAATAAAAAAGAGTATGTTATTTTAATATTGAATATTTTGATAGTATCATGATTCCGTTGGTGTGATTTTTAATTTTTTTTTATAAAAAATATTTAATTGATATATGGAACAATAAAAAAATGGGTATGGGTATGGGTATAAGAAAATACCCGTTACCCGGTGGGGATGGGGATGGGTCAAAAGTTGTATACCCGTTGGGTTTAGGGATGAATTTTTATTATGGGGATGGGATCATGATACCCGTACCCGCCCCGTTGCCATCCCTAGCTACAATGAAAAATGACAGCTCTACTTAAATGTGTTAATTGATTTCAGAAAATGTGTAATTAGATATAGATGGATAAGAAAAAAACTAATTAAAATTGAAGTTAGCATAGAAGAAATGTGATGACATAAGAAAATTTTTAAGATTGAGAGGTGTTGGCTAGAAAAAGGAAGGTGTTGGGAAGAACATGAAAGTTGGGATGAAAATTTTCATGATCGATAGGAATTAACTAAAATGAAAAGATATTTCCACGTTCAAAAATTATCTCACTTTTTAGTAATAGTTCAAATCTAATATTGTGGAAATATTTTGTATGATAAAAATATAGAAATAATAAAAATTGCATAAAAGATAGAGAGATCAAAAATGAAAAAACAAAAAAAAAACATTTAAATTCATAATTAAAATGTGTATGTGTAAGGCTACCTCTAATTTAAAATCCCTAAAATTAAAATAGATTTCCTTGAAATTGAATGTAACAAACTGAAACAGATTTTAAAAGAAGATAAAATCTTCAACCATAACAAAATTAGGATATAAAACTCGAGTAACGCAAAGTGTCATTATTCTCTCACTCTGTAAAACTTTTGGATGGAACTTACGCTTTGGTTGGAAGATGTTTAGTATGAAAAAACCTTTGGATGTGTGCTACGAAACACTTCGAAAAAGGTAGCACCAACACAACGTTATCATCAGACACTTCACCTTAACACAGTCGAAGAACCACTGTCACAGTGGTACTTGCTCAAAATCCCTTTATGAAAAGTGCAAAATTTTTGTTAGTTATTTCTAGACACACCAGAACATCGTCAAAGTGGAAGTTATAGCCTAAACAAAGAAGACGATAACAAAGTGCACTAAATCTAAAGATAAAATTTGAATTAAAGTTCGACAAAATTCTTGAATGCAAACCTCAGCTAAAATGTTAATATCAAATATCATAAAATTAAATCAAATCAATTACAAACTTATACAAAGTCCCGAAATTGATTGGCCAAATGACTTGTACATCTTAATATCGAGTACGACGTTAACGAAAAGCAAATGCTAGTTGTAAACGAAAAAGCAATATCAGTTGTTTATGATGAGAACCAAGCCCATGGACTTGAACAAACCCGTTGTTGAAGACTTTCACTTCACGATTGAATTTTAATACTACAGACAAAAAATTATATTATTAAGTGCTGAATTATAGAAAAAGAAATAATGTTTTCAAGATACTTCTTAATACACGACTGTATAACTCGAAAATAGACATTTTAGAAAATAAATGACTCGAGAGTAAAAAATATGATTTAGAAAGAATATTTTAAAAAATAAATAAATAAACAATGACAGGTACGCAACAATTTTCAGTTTAAGTTTCATATCAAACAATTGATTTTCATTAAACATAAAACAGATCAAGGGTATATATATAGTTATAATTTTAATAAGCGAGTTACAATTAAAAGACAATGCAGCTTTAAACAGATAATAGCTAAAACATTCTAGTATTGGATATGACACTACAATTAGGAAATGAATCAGATGTAATTAAAACTCATGAGTTTATCACACAAGACAGAACATGCACGTCCATAAACTGGAAGAGTAAAGCACCAGGCATAGGACGACATGAAATGCCAGAACTATAGTCTATTCACTTTGCTTGCAAAACGATGAATGATAACTACTACGAGACTCTACGAATATAACATGTCTGGAAATTATACAACAAAAACCGAAAAGCTGTGGATCCCTTCGACCCATATGTAACACCAAAAGTTTACTATAAAATATCTTTGTCGGGCTTACAAAATGAAAGAGTCGTGAAAGACTGTATTTTCATCAATCTTCATTTTGATTTCTCAAGCCTATTGCATCATCAGTCACACAGACATTTCTATCCTTTGCTTTTTTTTTTTTGTTTACTACCCTCGTCTAACATTTCTGCTCTACAAGGTTTTTATGCATTCTCTGTCCCATTTCACAGCAGGTGAACCGAGCCTCATTTCTTCCCCACACATCCTATGCATTATCTGATATCTCATTAGCTTCTGTGGTTATCTGAAGGAGGTCTAAAGGAGTAGCGGCTGGATCCAACTCTCGACAACCCTTTGGAGCATTCTGAGCTTCTTGGCCAGTCAACAAGCAATTAGGAACCTGATGAGAGAATCGAAACATCTCCTCTTTAAGAATCCTCCTCTCCTGATCACGATCTGCATGCCTTTGAAACACAGTCCTAAAACCAGACACCTTAACTAGAGGGGTAACTAATATGCCATGTTCTTCATTGAAATCTTCGAGCACCTCCACCATATCATACTTGTGTATCACTTCATCTGGGGTGTGTTCATTCCAATCAGGAGACCAGTTCCTGTAAAGAGCCCAGACTTCCCCCTTTCCAGGAAAGATGCGAACAACACCTCTAAGGCCTTTTGTCCACCTAACCTTGTGAGAGAAAGAATTTAATGATTCAGATATTTCATGCTTGCCAGTTCTGAAATCCCCACAAGTCTTATAAAAACCAGAGCCCACCCAATCTATTGGGCCCAATTCACTGTTGCTTCGAGAATTAAGCCAACTGATCCGCATTTTAAAGGGCTTTATAGAGATCACCTTGTGAATTCTAGCATAATATCGAGGCATTCCATCATCATCATCGTACGCAGCCCACACCTGGTCCTCAGCAAAGGAATTTTCATCTCTGTCCAAATCAAAGTTATGAAAATCAGGGTCTGGAACATTGATGGTAACATAAGCTTGATCACTTCTGACAGGGAAAGAATCCATGTTTGCATGCCTGTTACCATTGACAGCAGGCTCTCTCAGCTTTTCTGAACCAGTTGTTAATGTGCTTTTCTGTCTCTTATTTTCTTTATCCCTGTTAATCTTAGCTTCAGCCATTGATTTCAATTCTTGAAGTTTCTTACGAATTACATTGCGTGACTTGTCCATCAACATGTTTCGTAATTCAAACATTGACAATTCCCTTGTGCTGTAATGCTTGCCAGGCAGACCAGAAAAACCATAATTCCTTTCTGCTTCCAAGTTGGCCTTTCCTGAGTCAGAAAAGCTTCCCAAGCCAGCTGCTCCATGTCCCCCAGTCATATGATTAGCCATGTATCCTTGATAGCCATTAATTCGAATATCATCTGTCCTCCTTTTTTTCATAGGTTTTTCAGCTTTGTGAAAAGAACCCTCTCTCCTTACTTTCTCACTTGCCTGCTGCACAACACTTGCTGCTTGAGCTGCAACAGATGTTGATCCGTCTGTGCTACCAAAACCAGCCATTCTATTGTGAGAACCCCACTGAAAGTTTGTATTATTACTTCCAGCATGGTGTTGAGAATTTTGATGTCGTTGTTGATGAGAAGACCAATTTGTTGGCTTAAAAACATTTGGTGGTGGACCCCTCTCCACAGCAACAAAAGCTTCATTACAGTTTGGACATAAAAGGGTGTGATTCAAATAAATCCTGAGATATTCATAATGTGTCCTGCACCGGTTGCAGATAGTCCAAAAGGTATCAGCCTTTTTATGTGGAGGAGGAACAGCAGTTGAAGGTGCCCGACCATTATTATTTCCAGTCCTGACATTTGAAGTGACATTCTTCTTTAAATTGTAAAAACCATTTGAACTGGGTGCATCTGACTTAGATCCAACATGGTTGGAAGTATTATGCTGGAATCCTTTCAAACTCCTCTTCTGGTTATACTCGAGTCTCTTGGTCTTATCTGATAACAAACTCCATGCCTCTGAAACCAGCTTAAATGCACCCTCTGCGCCCAAAGACTTGTTTTTGTCAGGGTGAAGGGTGAGAGCCAGCTTCCTGTATTGCTTCCTGACAATCTCCTCGTCAGCAAAGGGACTCACTCCAAGTATACCATACCAATCCATTTCTCCACTTACTTTATTCTCAGCAGATATATAAATATCAATCGTTGTCAAAAGCTGGGTAATATCCTCCAAATCAGGATACAGATTTTGAGCCTTGAGAGCAAATTTCTTTGCACCAACATATTCCCTTTCTGAAAATTTCCTCTCTGCTATTTCTTTGGCCCTAACTGCCTCATCTTTGTTGCACTCCATCATTATCCAGTAGTCTTAATTATCCGTAAGTTACTTCCTCAGATAATTAAGAGGCAGAGATATTGACCACGACTACTGGATTTTATATCAGGCCTCCTCTGCTTGAGGAAGCCCCTCAACCATGTACCTGAACCAAAGGAGAGAGAAATTGAAACACAATCACTAAATTTCTTAAGATTTTAGTGTGTGTGGCCAACAATTACAAGTAAACCAACTCTTCAAAGTACAGATGAAAAATACATATTGGAAACTATTAATGACAAAAGCTGAAGTTTATGACATAGTGTCAACATTCTATAAAGAGTTTCCGTTTTAAATAATTACATGTTTGATCAGTTACACTGCACTACATAAGAAACCTTTATCATCATCTGTATGGAACAACATAAGTGTCATTAATGTCTAGGGAAAACTATACAATTTTTTAGTAGGTCAACATAAATTCAAATGAAGAAATAAGAAGAATGATAAGACTCAACTCTTGCATGTACCTTAAATTCTAATATTCACAGGTATGGGGACATATTCACTAATCAGGCCTAGTGATTAAACACGCCAATATTACAGTGTGATTTAATGGATGGAACAAACTATGTGGGAGTAACATTTGCCAATGTCAACATTTGTTTACTATTAGTGCAGTCCCGGGTAATTTTTGACGGAACTTGGGCATAAAGAGACTGGATAATTGCCCTTTCCTCACATGCAACATTAAGCGAGGATATCATAAAACTCACATGGTAGTGACTGATACAGTTACAAAGGCCAATTAAATCATCAAGTAGCCTGAATTGAAGAGCAGAGAAGGTAATGTGTTAGACATATTGGTGCGGCACCAACAGAGGAAAATATGATACTAAGTTGGTCACGGTAGTTAGGGCAAAAGCCGAGATCTTAGAGATGAGGAGTGTAAAATGCATGACTTAAAATCGCATGAAAATGGAAAGAGGGAGACGACAAAGAACATTGGAGGAAGTTGTTAAAAGGAATCTCGTGGTGAAAAACATATGAAAGGATCGGGTCTTGAATTGAGCCAAACGGCATCATGCGATTCAAGTAGCTGGCTTCAGCTACTGAGATAAGGCATTTGTTTATCCTATATGGCAACAAGACAACAACAAAAATCCAAAAATTCAAGCCAAACACTTAAACAGAATCCGTCCAAGTGTAATCAAAATAAATATCCGAAAATGGGTTCTCCTTCATCCTAAGTTGTTCACTGACACTGAAATTTAGACCGCGCTCAATACTGTAAGCAGGTCTTAGTTTATAATATTGTAAATAGTTTTTCCAGTTCTAAAAACCGAAGATGAGGACAGATCTACACGAAAGCAAACTACAAACGGCCACAAATCATATAAAACAACACTTGTTATCCCAACCAAAACCTAAACTAGCAGCTGCCGCTTCAGTTCCGGTCCCATCACACCTACAAGAGAAAGGCCAATCCTTCCATCAAGCAGCCATTCATTTGCAAACTCAACACAACACAACACAACGAATAACCTTATCTGATTTCCCCCTTCGAACAAAGACAGGACAAAACCAATACCGGGCTTCATAAGTTGCGTACCGAGCATGAAGCAATCACAAGTAAAATTTACAAGTAAAAATCGGAAGCATCCGAAAACCCCGCCGCGAGCAATGGAATTAAAACTAAAACGCGGAACCCGAGAATTACGAAAAATTGAGAAGTGAAACTGCGGCGAAGAGTTAAGAAGTGGAAGAAGTGAAAGGAGAGGTAAAAGAAGATAGGGAGACGAACCTGTGGGAGAAGGAAATTCAAAGTGAAGTGAATCCCGCCACGGATCTACAGGAGCAGCGCATTTGAAAAGAGGAGGCAACGGTCGAGATTGACGGAGGAGAAAATCTGGAATTGGAGGTGGAAACCCTAGGTGGAAGGTGGAGCGTGGCGAATCTAGGGGAATTGAAAAGCGGAGAAAAAAAGCGGTGAGGCGTTGGCGCAGTGAGGAAGAAGAGGAGTGAGGTGTGAGTGAAATTACCTGATTGGCGATGTGAGGAGAGAGTAGAGAGGGGTGTGACGTTTCAGGAATTTGAATCTGAGAAGACCGTCACCATGTACAATGACCCATCTGTCAAAGCCCTCAACAACTGTGAAGAATCTAATTTCCCCCAATTTACTACTCAGAAAATGGAACCCCCGTGTTTAGCTGGTTAATACTTTTTTTTTTTCTTTTTTCTTTTTTTTTCTCTTTTTATTCTTCAATCCATATACACTTTTTTATAATACACTGGGACCCACATAACTTAACCATGGTTAACTTTTAACTCCAGGACTGGAATTGGATTTGCAACTTACACCAAGAGGATTATCATTAGATTATTCCTTTTGTGAATATTTGGTGTTTTATTTTTGTGTGTGGGTATATGTATATGTCATTGCTATGAATGAAGTATGAAAGCATTGGATGTGCTTTACTTATTCACTCCATAAAATGTTAAAAGATTCAACCTATATAGAATACAAGTAGATATATACAAGTATAATTTAAAATTAGAGTTTTATTCCTTAAGTTTTGGATTAATCAATTTCGAAACTTTGGACTAATTTAGTTCTTCATCTTTTGAAATATGTAGATTTAGTCCTTTTTGAAAATTTTGTTAGGTTTATTTGATGTTTCGTACTCATCTTAGGATTGTATTTGAGTTGTTTATACTGTTTCACATATTTTTGCTTTAATATTAAGTCAAATACTATTATCAAACGCATTTGAAAAACTTAACGAAATTTGATTAAAAGGACTAAATTCAATTATTTCGAAAGATGAACTACTAAATTAGTCTAAAATTTCGAAATGAACTAATTCCAAAATTCACTGAAAGTTAAGGGACAAAAACATATTTAACCCTTAAAATTATTGAATTCTTTAACAATTAGTTATAAAATAATGAAAATTTAGTATAAAGTGGTGTCGAATAAAGAGAAGTAACAAATATTTGGATTTTTTTTCTAGTCTTAATAAACATCTTATAAATTTTAATCGGTCTGACCTTCAATATTCTAAACAGATTACAATTTCATATTAAGTTTCACATTTCATTGTATACTTAATTTTTTAAGTTTATAGAGTGACCTTTCTAGTTTACACACTAAATTTCTATGTGGAAACTCAAGATTGCATACATAAATTTTATGATATCATGAGGATCGAGAGTAGTTGCACAATTGTCATGTTGACTACATCACTAAATGTTTCAAATAAGTAAAGTGTACACTCTTTATGAAACACTTTTAGCAACTAAATGAGACTTTGTGTCTTCTCATAATACAAGTAAAATTTAAGTTTGAAAACTCATTTGTATCTTATGGTCATTTTATTTAGTGAAAGAGATGTGAATTATTCACAAGAGCATATTTCATACCTCTTATCCAATAATGTCTCCTTATGGTAATTTATCTTAACAAAGATGAGATGAAATATGAAATGGAAAATATTTATGTTTTAAAAAATTATAAAAAATCATTTTAAGGAGAGGATACCGATTATCTTAAGATGATGATGATGGGACTAATTTATAAAGAAAAAAAGATAAATGAAAGTCTTATAAGTATTTGGGTGTGGATGGGTGGTGTGGTGAAAAGATTTTATTAGGGAGATTATATATGTCGTGACGGAACTTGAACAAAATATTTAAGGATGTCAAATTATATTTTTTTAAATTCGTTATATATAACTCTAAAAACTTTAGAGAATTGTTTTTCATTCTTTTTAATTCTTAGGTTGTCATGAAATTTCTCAATTTTAATTAATATAGATGCATTTTTTTCATCTTCATCACAAGCATTTTTTTTGAAAAGAAAATCAATTCTTTTACTCTTCATCATAATTTTTATAATATAAATTTGTCTCATCTCGCCTATTTAGGAAAAAATAATTTTATCATCGCCTAATGGTACACAGTAAACAAATTTATCACATGTAAAGAGAAAATAGATTGTTTAAAAAAAGGTACAAAATGTATTGGGTTTATATATTTTTCATATGGATTGGTAATCGAGAGATTGTGGTTCATATATATATATATATATATATATATATATATATATATATATATATATATATATATATATATGACATTAGTCTTACACATAAGACATTTGAAATCACTTTTATCCCCGAAAACTTAAGGCAATGGGGTTATGGGTCTTTTATCTTATATAGTGTTTAACTTTATTTTTCTATCTAAATGTAGGACTTTGACTTACACTTGGATTATTTATTCCCAACAAAATGAAATTATTCAAAAGAAGAAATTGATCGGTCCAAAATCTTGCTTAACTCCTTAATTTTACTAGGGTGAATTTTTATTTTAAAAAGATGAGAAATTGAGGGTGAAGATTGATATAAAAAGGGAGAGGTGAGAAAGAGGTGGAAATACAAAAGAAAAAAGATAAAGATAAAAGACTATGGATGAGATTTTAAAAAATTAAAAATTAATATAAATTATATATATATATATATATATATATATATATATAATTTTAAAAAATATATATGAAAAATTAATAAAATAAAAATTGGGAGAGTCATGACTCCCCTATATCTATAAGAAGGTCTGTTGGTGTCTACATGTGGAGATGGTGTAATAATGTTTGGATTTTCTTTTCTTTTGTTCATTTACACACGATTTGCTTGCATGGATCGCACTATTTGCAGTCATTTACACCGATGATTTGTGGACTGAAGCTTGTTCTTTTCAATGGATGTGGTGTAGTGATTTGGAAGTGCAGATTTGTAGGATGACTTCGATATTTCATCTTTGCTAATATGCGAGGATTTCAGAGTGATACGAGACGTTTTTACCAAATTAACCATGTGTGTGAGTGAAGCACTATGGCATGGGAAGTAGGGGTGAGCGGCGGTCGGGTTGGATCAGGTTCGGGTTCAATATGCTCAATCCAGCATAATCAAAATTTAATATTTTAAAATTCAATCCGACCATTTTAGTTGTCGGGTTATTTGGATATGGATAATATCGGTTACGGTTAAATACGGTCGGGTTGTTCAAATTTAATTTTAATTTGAATAAATAATAAAAAAATTATTGAATTTAAATAAATATGTTGACTGAATTTATAAAATTTAATAGATTTAGTAAGTATATCAACCATTGATAGAATAATGAATCTGCAGTTACAAAAGAAAGAACATACATGCTTGGATCCAAACCTACACCTCCTCGCTTGGTTATGACACATATATACCCTATTATTAACTGAGATGAAAACTACAGAGCTCATTTGTAATTCTTCTTCTGATATTTGCAACCACAAACAGTGCCTCCCAGTCTGAAAAACATAAATGATAAGAAATTATCACATGTATGAAGAGATCATTATTATTACAAAACGTATGAGAAAATTAAAAACCTCATAACTACTATTAATTACAAATAGAAATCAAACAACCATTTCAGCCTCAAAATTAAAAATTCCATAACTATACATTTAATTACTATTAATTAGAAGATAGAATATGATACCTTAGTGATTGTAATTATGACAGGGACTCCAGATATTTCACATTCCAACCTCACACTTCATTAGTATTTAGAGTTTTGCTGCCAATTCCAAAACCTAAAAAGCATCTAATTATCATATTTCCAAAACCTTTAGAGTTTTTCTTCACTGGCAATGTTATTTCTTATAGTAGTTAAGAGTCACAACATTGGTTGTTGTGAGATGATGAACCAACTCCGCTTCCATCCATTGTGTTACCGTTAAATTCTGAAATTAATTGAAACAAAATATTATTAATATACACAACAACATAATTACAAAGGAAGTTTAGAGAACAAATAAATTAAACTTGTACTTGTGAAAACCTTCTCAGAAAGCTCAAACTCTTCATTGACATTGATACCATCAAATTGAGTTATAGTGGTCCTCAACCAATTTTGAGCACAGATAAGTGCCTCAGCCATTGGTGGATTTAAAGAGCTTCTAAAAGTATCCAAAACCCTACCTCCAGTACTAAATGCACTCTCAGAGGCAATTGTAGAAATAGGGGTGGCCAACACATCTCTAACCATTCTTGATAGAATGGGAAACCGTGAAGAGTTTATTTTCCACCAAACCAAAATATCAAGTTGGTCATCACCATCAACAACAGATTCATTTAAATACCTCTCTAACTCATTCTTTCTATCTATGGTGTCCTTTTCTCTCAAATGCTTCTTAAAAGCATCAGCCCTTGCCAAATATATAGGAATTTCAGGAATGGTTGATGCATCAGATTGATGTTCAAGTGGTTGCTCAGGTCTATGTTGTTCATCATGAAGTGATTTGTACCAATCATACATTTTCTTCAAACTGTCTTTTACACAGTTAGTTAATTCAACAACTTTGTTTGAATCATGTTTGTACATTTCTTGAAAATTCCAAATGACATACTCAAACTTGTATCGAGGATCAAAAATTACAACAAAATATAACAAGTGATTGATGTTGTCAACATTACCCCAATATTTGTGATACTTCAACCTCATGTCACAACTAGTAGGTGCTAATATACTATTCAGATTCATGGTTGTCTTGTCAAGTGCAAAATGAATAGTAGCCATTTGGTGAAACGCAATGTGTATACTCACATGCAATGATGTTGAGAAAGATTTAGTGTCTTCATAGAAAATTTTTAGAAACTTCACAAAATCTTGGGCATGTTTCCAATCACTAGGAGATGGGGGACCTTCATCACCAAAAAAAGCCATATAGCTAGAGTCTTCATTGTCAAGCTTTTCAAATGCAACTTGAAATTTGATTGCTACATCTAACATCATATATGTGAAATTCCACCTTGTGGGAACATCAAGACACAACAATTTTTTGCATTCAATTTTTGAAAACTCCATGCACTCTCTAAACTTAGCCAATCTTTGTGGTGAAGACCGTACAAATCTTACAGCATTCCTAATCCATTACTAATCCACCCATATTCTTCATCCTTTTTTTAAATATGTAACAGCCACATCATTAGATGATGCATTATCAACAGTGAGTGTTGACACATTCCTAATTCCCCATTCCCTTAAAATTTCTTCAACTTTCCTTCCAATGGTTTCCCCTTTATGATTAGGTATGACTGAAAAAATGATTATCCTTTTTTGATACCTCCAATCATTGTCTATGAAATGTGCAGTGAGTGTTAAGTAGCCTAAGTTCTGAATTGATGTCCAACAATCGGTAGTGAGTGCTACTCTAACACAATTTGACTTAAAGAACTCCTTTAACCTAACTTTTTCATCCATATACAACTGAAAACAATCTATAGCTATGGTGAATCTTGATGGGACAGCAAACAAAGGTTGTAATTGTCTACACAATATCTTAAAACCCTCACCCTCTACCACCTTGAATGGTTGTTCATCCACAATAACAAACATAGCAATTACCTTTCGACAAGCTTCAACATTATACTTTAGGGGTGTTGCAAGGAGACTGTTATTGTCACCACTTTTAAAGGTGAGAGTTGTTTGGTTAGGGTCATTAATGGCAACAAATGGATATTTAGGACACAACCTTTTAAGGTGATTAAGAAGTTTAGATGTTCCATGTATCTTTGGATCACATCTAAATCGCTTACCACAATGATTACATGTTGCAATCGAATATGTGGATTAAAGAGATCTTGTGAAGTGGTCCCAAACAACAGAGGTTATTTTCTTACCACTAGCATTTGGTTTTCTCTTTTTTGTATTTTGGGAATGAGGAACATCATGTTCCCCTCCTACAGCTCCTACAGGTTCAGTTGTAGGGTTTGGTGGGTCAGATTATTGTGCACTTGGAGGCAATTCTTGGCTATGTCTCTCCATTACAACTATAAAGAAAAAAAAAATCATAATCAATAACTATCAATCATATATGTGTAATTTATTTTAGGAGACACATATCAATTAGCAAAATAAAATCCAATCAAATATGAATTACTGGATACAAATTATATGTCTCGGAATGAAATCAAATTCCAATTCAGTCTTGTTTTATGAAATAAAAAAAAAGAAAAAAAAACTTTAAGTAGTGAAACTAGATGTCTGGATAGTCCGATCAAGGATTCTCAAAACTAAAAAATAGTAAGAAAAGATAATTTTGTATTTGCTTACGGACCCAATAGTGATAATATAGTATTATTATGTTTCAAATTGCTTGATAAATAGCTTTCTCGTGATTAAATGGCATTCAATATTTGGTTCACAATAATCAGACACCTATATGTAAATCATGCATATATACACACATATATATATATATATATATATATATATATATATATATATATATATATTATATTCAATCAATTATAATAAAAAAAATATTTGACATTTTAAAAGAAACGAAAAAACCATTTAAAAACAGTAACAGTAACGCATAACATTAAAACTTCTTAAAATATATAATAACATCACATTAATTCCTAAAAATATTATTATTAAATATATCTAAACTTTCTTTTAAAATTATATACTTTTCACAATGATATTATCATGCAACCTATAATTTATTAAATAGAGATTTAAAATTTCTTAAATAAATAACTCTTAACATTATATTATCATTCAAGCTATAATTTATTAAATATGATCTAAACTTTCTTAAAACCATAAACTCTTCACGGTGATAGCTATAATTTTTTAAAATTTTACAAAAGATTTTAGCTTTAAAATATAATTTTAGGATTAAAGTAATAATATAGTTGTTTAAAATAGAATTTTAAGATTAAAGTAATAATATAGTTGAAGAAAATGGTGAGATTGATACTGTGAAAAAGCTGAAATGATGGACACAATTGAAGAACTGTAGAGTGCATACTAACAATATTATAGAATTGCAAGATATAAAAGTGAAAAAATTAATGAAAGCAATTTATAATTTACTAGCCTGAAACCCTCAGTTTTTTCAAATGTTACAATTTGTAGAGCAAGCCAAAAGCAAAACACTTACCAAACCAAGCAAATAAATATGGGTTCTTTCTTCACTATGTGTGAAATAGGAAATAAAAAAGTTACTTTTTTTGAACTTGAAATGGTAACCATGAGTGAAGAAAGGGAGGGGTTGTGGTATGTGGTAGCGTGAAGGTTCAATAAAGGTGCAGTAATAGTGTGCAGTAACGTAATGATGGTTTGTGGTAATGTGAGACACAGTGCAATAAATGAGTCAGTAGAATTGGATTGGACTTCCTACTTTTAACATAAAAGTATAACATATTTAATGGTCGAGTCGGGTATCTTTTAAAAAATAAATCTATACCCGAACCGACCATATATATCCGTTGAACCCGTTTTTTTATCCATTTAAATCCGTATCCATTAAAATCCGACCCATAACTAATTTTATTTTTCGATTTTTTCGGTTTCGATCGGTCTCTCACATTTTGCTCACCCCTAATGGGAAGAGTGTGTGTGTGTGTGAGTGAATCAGTGTGGGATGGGAAAAGTGGATGGTGTATGAGTGAAAGCACATTGGTGCTTGTTGGTGAGTGTTTGTGCACCGGTTACATAACTGATGCGGTAACATGTATGTGGCACTAGTTACGTAACCAATGGTACTGGTGTAGTGAGAGAGTGACACTGATTAAGTAACTGATGTTATGTGCATAATATATATATATATATATATATATATATATATATATATATATACATATATAATTAATTAAATAATAATAATAAATAATATATATAGTAATTAAATATAACAATAAATAATAAAAATAATATATAATAATTAATAATAATATTAATTAATAATAATATTTCAAATATTAATTATTATTATTATAAAAATAATAATAATTTAATGTAATTTATGTTTTTATTAATTTTTTTATTAAAATTTATTAAATAATATTTTTAACTAATCAAAAAATGATTTCATATATTCTTACCAAGGGTATTTAAGTAATCTTCAAATTTTATTTATTAAATTTTTTTTAATCTATCACATCACTCAAATCCCTCGGATCACTCACTAACTTTCACAAAATTTATCTCCAAATCCATTCACTCTACCCTCTAAATCCACTAAAAAAATCACATATATTCATTCACTCAAATCCACACAATTCATCTTCACACTTTCTTCCAAATTCATCCTACTAAATTAACACACCTTTAGGTTGTGTTTGTTTTGGAAAGATGATTTGAAAGAGATTAAGTAGATGTATTTGACGGGATAAAGAGGTGATTGTAGTGTTGTTTGTTTTGAAGGATAGATAAAGGAATTTGAATAGAAAGTTTGTAAAAGTTTGTAAATAATTTAACGAATATGACAAATAAAAAAATGTTTTAATAGAATAAATTATAAAATTACTCTTTTGTCCCTATAATTAAAATGAAGAGAAAATAATTTCTATTTAGGTAAAATTAATTTAAAATTAATAGAAAATATAAGCTATTTAGTTAGAATAAAAATTTAATAAATATGATAAATTTAAAATAAAATTTAATTGGCTAAAATTTTGTTTTAATTGTTTGCTGAATTACAAAAATTAATAATATTATTAGTTATTATTGTGAAGGCAAACCTACTCCAACACCACACCACAAACCCACCACCACACACACTATAATTTGAAAAAGAAAAGAGTGAAGAGCAGTTTTGATTATTTGCATTGGATGAATAGTAAATCTTTATTCATCCTTCAATTATGTGAAGATGGGAATAACACACTCTCTTCCACATTCGTTCCTTCTATCGTCTTCAAATCTATGAACACAATTATTTCTTGCAAATCCATCTATTTGAATAGTACATGACCAAAAGCGAACAACGAACACAATATTAAGGATAAGAGAGAGTTATTAATCGTCATACAAATTTTGTTATATGATTAATTGTTGCAAGGCAAAGCTAAAAAAAATTGTAATTTTCATGATAAAATAGAAGATAAGTTATAAAAAAAATACAACATATTTGAAGATAAACATTTATATTAAAATTAAATATTATTTGAAGATGATTTAACAGTGTAATATATAAAAAAATATTTTGATTAATAAAACTATAAGAATATAATTTTGTTTTTGTAATTATAATTAATTTGAAATAGAATTTAATTAGTGTGAATCAATTTGAAATAAAATATCATTTTTAAAAGTAAAATAAAAATTAATTGATTTGAAATAAAATATAATTGATTAAAAGTAGATTAAAATAAAATATGAATAATTAATTTAAAGACGAAAGTACTTTAATTGATTAAATTTTTTTAAATTAATTATTAAATTAAAATTTTATTATTAATATTAATTATATTATTAGTATTAAATATTAAAATTATTTTAAACATTTTATTCACATTTAATGCATATATATATATATATATATATATATATATATATATATATATATATATATATATATAGATATATATATATATATATATATTATATAATGAAATGGAGAATCGATTCTTAACGATTTTATTATATATACAAATTTCGAATTTTTATATATAAATATATTAATAACGTAATTGAAAATTGATTATATTTATTTTTAATTTTAATGGTGTTTCAGTTATATAATTTTAAGAGGATGAATTTTTTGTTTAAATTAAAGAATAATTTTATATTTTTAATCATTGTTTAGTTAGCTATCTTTTTCATTTTCTGACCTCTCTTTTATGTATATTGATAAATATAAACAAAAATAGTTCTGACAAATCTTTACGTAAAATTGCTCATTGAGATAAAATTTAACATTTAATTAAATATTTTGTTATATATAGATTTTCAATAAATGACTTGTGAGTGTGAAAGTTGTTTATTTCATAAAGTTGTTTTAAGTTTGTGTTTGGATTAAACGATGAATTTGACAAGAAGGAAAAAAAAATGGATGTGAGGTTGTTTGAATTAAAGAAAAAATAGTAAGAATTAAGAAGAAAGTTTCTGAAAATTTATGGTAATGTGATTGATTTAATAGTTTAAAAAATATTTTAATTGATAAATTTTAATATTATAATTTTATTCTAGTATTTAAAATAAAATGTTGTTAGTATAAATTATGTTATAATAAAATGAGTTATTATTTAAAATTAAAAATCATTGACGAAATTATTATAAAACAAAACAGAATTATTATTATTATTATTATTACAAAATAAACAACTTTTATTTTATTTATTATTTTTATTGTTTATTTTATATAATAATAAAATGTATTTATAAATATTTAATTATTATATCTTAAATTTTAATTTAAAAATATATAATAAAATCAATTTAAAATTTAGTAATTAGATTAAATTTGTTGATGAGTACTTTCTCTTCAAATCTTCTCCAAAATGCAGAGAAAGTTTAAACCTATTGTGTTTGTATCAGATGATTTGGGAACCATGGATTTAGAGAGTGGGAGAGAGAGTTATCTACTCTGAAGTGAGAAGAGTTGAGTGGAAAGTCAACTCTTTGTCCATAATTACTATTTTATCTTCTTTTTTTTACTTTTCACTTTTATAACAAATTTTAATTAATTATATTTTAATTTTAAATTTTTTTTACACGATTATATGAAAATAATATTAAATATACAAATTTTAATTATTGAATTGTAATTAGTTAGTGCTTTGCTTGAACGATAGAATAGTCAATTTTTAATTAGCTAAAACTTACATTTATGTTTAGGTTAAGTTAGTTAATACATTTTTTGTTAAAATATTATAAATTTGTAGATCTAGTACGTGGAGTGTTATTTGAGCATCTTTTTATTATCAATTTTTAATGTGGACAATTTCATTTAAATTATTTTCATCAATATATAAATGTTTGTAACAAAACTATCCCATTAAATTTATATTAATTTTAAGCAACCACATCTCAATCTGAAATAATTTTATAATATGAAATTATTACTTAATTTTATTTAAACTAATCCCCAAATTTATTTCATATTAATTTTAAAAATCATATTTTAATTTAATATATTATAAATCATATTTTAATTTAATATATTATCGATAGTGATTTCTTTCTGTTTAAATAATCAACCACATTTTATTATAGTATAATTTACATTTTTAATAAATTAAGTTAAATTATATTTATATGAAAATGTAAAATGGTAATCTTTTAATTTTATCAATCAAATCATTATTTTAATTTATTATATTCATCTCACAACACTCACTAATTTTCATAATCTTTCGTCTCATTTATCTGTAAATCTCACGATCGTTTCTTTAATCAAACAACCAACTTTCACCTCTCTTTCCCTTCAAATATAATTAAATCCATTCTCTCATATCACTCTTAGAAACAAAGGCAAGATAAATGGTAGATGAGTTATGATTTTCAGTATTTTAATATTATTTTATTCATTGAAATTCACACTTTCATCTTATTTATTTCCTTTCAAACAGTACACACCCCGAAACAGTGTGAAAATGAAGGAATTTGAAGATAAAATTTGTAAAAATTTCTTAATTATTTGATGAATGTGATAATATAAAAGTATATTGGTAATAAACAAAATTATTAGATTAAAGTTTTATCCCAGGGTTAAAATTAACACAAAATAAACTATAATTATTAGCATTAGTTTTATTTATTTTTATTATTATTATTTAGTCTGTCGCAAAAATAAATTGTACTTAAACAGTAAAAAAAGTCTAATTTGAAAAAAAAAATCCACTAAGTCAATAAAGTTCATAAGTAGTTTATATTAGAAAAAAAGTCACACTAGTAATTACATCAGGTTAGGGTGACTATTTAGGGTTTATATATACTTAAATAAATTATTACAAAGTATAAATTGTAAAGAATTATTAAAAAAAAAACAGCTTTAATTTCATAATTTTAAAAAATATAAATATATAAAATTAAATTCTAAGTAATGATTAATATTTCTTTCATTAATTTATTTAATAATTTGATTTAAAAATAAAATTCATTAGCATTATTAGCATACTGTGGATATCTAGCAAGAAACCATGATATACTCATATCCGCTTATTAGTAAACGAGTAATTAAATATACTAGCCACAGCATATGTTATTATCCGCATATATTGACGATAATGAATTTATTGGTAAATGTTCTTAGTCAATTCTTCATGAGTTAGAATCCTTCCTGGAGCATATTCCTTTGCATTTGAAATACCCACTAAACAAATGTCATTCCCAAATCCAACCTGCCACCAGCCCATTATGGCTAAACTTTGCTTTCATTCCACGCCGAATCAGTTTCGTAGCCACAAACGTTGTAGCAGCAAAAACAGTTAAATAATTTGGCTATGTCTTAAAGGGAACTGGAACATTTATTTTACAAATATACATTATGAATAATTTCACATGTTACATTAAAGTATTCAAAAGATACTATATAGCTTAAGGATACTGTTGCGTAAAAAGAAAACTTGATTTAGTAAGTATTGAACAAATATGCTTTGAATGCACAGTAATAGCTTTATTTCATCCAATAATCACCGTTTCACTTGGGAGCCCATACTTTTATTAGTTAGCTTAATATCACCAAATCAAATCAAAGGCTAACAAAAAAGGAAAAATGGCCAAATCAAGTGAAACAATGCCAATCATTCATGTACTTGAAACAGGAATCTAGAAATCATTAATTGAACAGGTAGTTTCCCATTCTATTCAAACTTCTTTTTTCTTACTCCACTAATTTACACCAGGTAGCACTTTGTATAAAGAGTAATTTTATTTAACATTCTCTACCCAAAATATAGAGATCATAAACCAATAACCATTAATAAATTAAAATAAGGTCCAATTTGCAAATAAACATTTTCAAACCCTAAAACGATATGTAACATACTTCTAGGACCTAGCAACAAATAAAATAACCTGAAAAAGCTTCTACAACCAGTCAATCAACAACTTTCACTAATATATGCTCCATTCATAGATATTTGACGTGAAAGCTGAAGAATACATGCATTCACCAAAGCATAATTAACTCACTTATGCATAATTCATGTGCTCACTCTGTTGAAAACACCAGAGAGATACCTCATTGTAAGCCATAACCACAGATTATCCAATATTTCATTTTAGGTAAATTCTACAGAGCAAGGCCATTCAGTTTTTTTTTCCCTAAAAAGCATTTTCAATTAAGTTCTAATTCAATCTATTAATTAAAAACTTAACGTTAGCATTACCACATTGACTTAGCACATGAATCAAGCACAATACCAGAAAATGAAATATGAACAACGCTACAAGCCGACATGTGGATGGTGGCAAATACTAGGCTAAGGTTCATGAATTGTTGTTATATTGTACTTTTTTTAAAACATCTCTTACATTATAAACCTCAGAACTGTGTATGAAGAATGGGTTGTCATTTGTCAATCTACATGGGCAATTGCCAACTATTCACTTTGTTATACGACATGACATACGAACCAATGCTACCAGCTGTTTCCCTCAGCACCAAAAGGGGTCACAGACAGCAGCTTACTTGTACTTTCCCAAAGCTCACGTGCTAATTTGGCGTTATGTGAAAGTGCTGAAGGCTTGATAGTCCTACCTTTGCCCCCAAAGTAATAAGCCCCTGATGTTCCCTGAAAAATGTAAGTCCATTTAGCAACATGAACTCAATGGCTATTATAACTGAAAATAAGAGCAGGCCTGAGAAATCAGCGTAAGCATCAGCATAAAGTTGCATACAGAGGGTGTAGTTGAACTGCTAGGTACAGATTGGTATAGGCCCTGCTATATTATTTTCTAACGACTTCATCAAAATAAAATGGAGGAAACAAAGGGATTGGTTAAGTTTGGCCATACTTTACTTATCACTCAACCAAGCTTGAGAATAAAAAGATATTTAATTACAATAATTAAATTAATTTTTAAAGATGTAAGAAAATAAAGTAAAAAATATAAAAGTTAGTCGTATAAAACCTTACAATTTGAGCAAAACTTGTGAGAAGGTCTTGATAATGATGTGGTATGGTAAGATCCAATAAAAGTAAAACTTGTGAGAAGGTCTTGTAAGACCCTTACCTTGGCGAAACACTTTAGATGATTAGTCATTTAAAATACAATAAACATCATATGTTGATTTGTCGACTGCTACAACATACGGGAATTTGGAAACAGAATATTTATAGACTGCTATGAAAATATTTGTACAATTAGAGACGAACACTGACCATCTACAAATTGATCAAGCTAATATCTTAGCTATACCTAGCTATGCGCCCCAATAGCACCAATCATATTATTAGTCGTACGTTGTATATAAATTCAAAAAATAAGTTTAGTACTCAGGTGTACCTAACGGGTACAAGGGTGTAGTAGTACAAGAGTAACATAAGGGAAACCATATATCTTTGTGAGCATACATCTTAATTTCCTAATTTCAAAGAGGTTTTATTTCATAAGAGAGTATTGCAGAGTTACTCCAACTGAAAATTGAGAGAATCCTACGTTAAATAAACGTGTTTATTAGTGTGCGTGATGTGTAATTAGATCCACTAATGTGTGTAAAAGCGTTCTTTGATGAGATATGATAGAGAAACCTATTTTACCTGAAAGCACCGGTTTGTGTATGCGTTTTATAATGTGTATTTGGATCCTCTAATGTATGTCAAAGTTTGTTGAAATAATTGACAAAATATGTTGTTTCCTAGCCAGAGTTCAAGATGCCTTTCCATCACAGAAAGGATAAAATAAAGGAATGACAGAGAGCAATTGAGAATGCATTGCGTGGTGATAGAATGGTAATTAAGGGAATTGGTGCAGTGGTTTATAAATGGCATTTTGTAAAAAAAGGTTATCAACAATAAGTACCACTGAAGTTCTTACCGGTGGAGCTAGGGCGGCATCAATAATAGAATCAACCCCAGACTCGGGGAACTGCAACAGATGCAGAAATTTCAACACACGTAGTGCCAAACTAGATAGGATGGTTGGAACTTCTCTCATGAGGTTTGTCTGCACAACTCCAGGATCCGCAACACTAATGCGCAACAAAACAAAAAATGAAAGTTAAAGGTGAAGTACAATCCATGATAAACATGAACAAAGCTTCATACAGAAAGTTTGATACATTTTGCATATCCTTTTTCATTTTATTTCCGTACCAGTTTCTGCTCCTTGTCTTAACTTTTTATTTATATTCCTTCTCTTCTACCCAGACGATTGGATCATCTAACCTAGCAACCCAAAATTCACTCCAATAACCCAGTAAATCTCATCCTTTAATTGAAATTTCAACACCCAAAGAGAGTTACATTGCAGGTTTGTCAAACATACATGCATGAATTGCATCCATGGCACATGATTGGCAAATAAGCAACTGAGTCCTTATGCTTTGGCCAAAGAGAAGAACAGATGAGCTGTGCAGAAAAGATACATAGCAAACCAAGGGCACATTTGGATAAACAGCTTAACTAAATTCAGTATTTTTTATCAAACGATAATACCCTATTCATAAACTTCATTTAAAACTTATTTAAGAAATAAAAGAATATATTTAGATCATTTTCACCATGCAGATTATTGCCTTGCTGAAGTGGGCTAAAGAGAGCTTATAGAAAAGTCAAAAATCATTTCCATAAGCTGAAGTTAGTTTTTTCAGATATCTCCCTGACGCTTATAATTTACGTAGACTGGGCAAGAAATGAAAATATCCCATGGACACATTCAAACAACAAAGTTGACAGTTATACATTGATTAGTAAACTGATAACATTAAAAGAAATCAATACCATAAAAGTACACGGCACTTGGAAACAAGACAGAAAAGGAAGTAAAAGTTAGATTAGTAATTACATACTTGACAAATATCTGGTGAGATTTTCCCATTAGGCAAAGCTGTCGGTGGAGTTCCGTCGAGAAAAGAATTAGGTATACTTCACCAAAATTAAATGCTTGTTAGGAATAAAGGCACAGTAATTTATATAACTTAATCCAAAGTTTGAAGTATACATTTAGAATACTCATATATTTGTGCATATGGATATTGTATAGATCTCAAAAATCTCTTCCCGGATACAGTTCCCTCATCAACCTGCACATCAGTAACTAGATAAAACAGCTTGATCAGTTTCTATATGAGATGTATTTTTATCATAAGTATTGGTGTGCTCCCCTCATGATTCTTTTAGTATTTTTATCATTTTTAATAATAATAAAAAAAAAAGTTTCTATATGAGAAGTACTGATTCAGAGAAATTTAATGGAACAAAATCAAACCAGAAGTGTTTGATACCATACAACAATACCAACAACTAATGATTATGATGATTATCCGTACCAGCTCGATGTGTGAAGGATGTCACATTCACAATTTTGGAAGATACAGGGCTGCTTTCAAGAAGTGGTAGTAGAAGCTTTGTTAAAGCAAATGCACCAACATAATTTGTACCAATCATCCTGGGAGTAAACCAGTAAAACATTTATACATTTAAATGTTAATACTAATTATACAACTAAGGTGCCAAACAAACTTGGAGCTGAAAAAGAGGTATAAAAGAAAGGGGGTAGCACCACCGTCTAGTACAGTATTGGAAGGATAAATATATGCAGTTTTACCCCACAAGCAGAGAGGCGATCTACAAGAATTAAAACCAGGAAACAACCTTATCGTTGAACCAAGGTTCACCTTCATAGAGCAAATAGTTCAACAAAATATTTGCATACAACTACAAACATTTCTTTCTAGTGTTTTTGTGTTCTTTAAAAATCATGCTAATCAACATTTTCTAAAAAATGTAACAAACACTTATAAACCATTTACCTTAGCTTAAACAGATTATCAACAGTCTAAAAGTAATAATAAAATTTGAAAACATGTGGCCTGTGTGATGATTTTTGTGTCGCAAAGAGCATGCATATAAGCACAGGAGTTATTCAATAATAAAGTGAAACTTCTTCAATACAATCAAAGGAGTTAGATAAAAAGTTGTATAACTGATCATAGCCCTCAGCTGTGACTCTAGGTGATGTTGCAAGTATTCCAGCATTGTTTATCAGTAGTTGTAGTGAGCAGTGCAAATCAGAATCCAAAAGCCACTGTCGCAAGGACACTTTGAACTTTATGATTGATTCAATTGATGACAGGTCCACCTGAAAAGCTTTGAGGTGGGCATCTTCATTGGAATCTTTGATTTTTCTTATGGTCTATCAGACAGAGGGAACCAGGGAACACCGATAAGAGATTTATGAAGTGTGGAGTCATCATCATCATTACTTTTAAAAAGTGTTGAAGGAAAATACCTCTGACAATAGCTGTTGTGAACGTCCAACTGCATCCACAACTGGAATCTTAAGTATACATTAAATAGACCAGAAGAAGAATGCAAAACAACATACTATTTTCAGTATCTTTCCTTTTATAGGAGAAATCTTATGCAGATTCCGCCAAATAACCTGACCCCCCATTCTTCATTAGTGAAGCCAGCACTATATTCCAGACAGGATTTTGATTTTCTCATACTCGCTTTCACTTATATTCCTATTAACAATAAACACTTACCAATAGCAACAACATATCCTTCCTTGGAAAGTTTATAAGCAGCAGCTAATCCCAGGCCAGACGTTGCCTACACCAACACAAAAAACAAAATCCCATAATCAATTTGAAAAATTCCCAAAATCAAACAGTTTGTTACTAACTAAAACAAAGAAAAAAAAAACACGGAAGGAATATATAAATATAAATGAAGGACTTACACCAGTGACAATGCAAACAGGCCTAAAATTACTTGTGAAAGGGGAGCACCTGGGATAGGACACGAGTTTCTGAGACAAGAAAGGACATTTCTCGAGAATTACAGGTTTGAACACTAGCCACTGTGATAGGGAAGCCTTGAACAATTGGTAATAAGAAAAAAGAATAGAGAAAGACCAGAACAACCCCATTCTCCAAAATTGCACTGAACACACGAAAAAGAAAGCCATCAAAAGCTCCTTTACCAACGAAATCAATCCCATTTTTGCGATTCGAAGCGGAGAAAATAAATGATGAAGATTCTAGTTTGCCTTTGTGAAAGAGTGTAACGAGGAGATTAAGGAAGTGATGAAGTTGGGTTTTGTTTTACCATCTTAGGCTTCGCGTTATTAAGTTGGTGTTCTGCCCTGCTTTTCCGTTCGTGTCTATGTCGATCCCAAACTCTGAAAATGTCAACCCCCATGGACACACTTGGATTTAGAACTTTCTTTTACTTCATCAAATTTCAATATAATAAATAAAAAAAAAACAAGTTACAGTTTTTATTTACCAAATATTAATAACAATTATTATTTTTTAAATAACATTCAATCACGTGTTTGTTTATAATATATTAATTTGTTTTATATTTATTCAAATAATAAAAATTAACTTATGTTTACATTAATTAGGAGATAATTGAGTGTATTGATTATAACATATACTTTTTTTCATGCACACAACGTGTCCAAAGGGATATGCTTATTGCATTTCATAATTGAAGAAAGGATTTTATTACAAGTTGGGAGAATAAGCCAAAACTACATGATGGAGATTTTTGATGGATAATTGAAAGTGAAAGAGGTGAAAATTATGAAAGTTCTTAACTTTTTTATGTATCCACCACATCTTTTATTGGTGATAATTGTCAAAATCTCTTCATCTTGTGTATCACAGCCAACCATTGATTATATGTATTGAACATTTTTTTGAAAAAGTAAATGTAAATTTATATAAAAGGAACAATTTTGTTAAAATAACATATGATTATGATTGAAGTTAATTATGATATCCCATAAACAATTCTAACTAAATGTGATAACCTATAATCAATTATAATGATAAATTAAATAATTTCAGGTAATTAAAATTTATATTAATTATCCACTTTATATATATTTCATTTCCTTATTTATTTCTCACTAAAAACCAAGAAGGATAAAATTATCACATAATATATCCTGTTATTTTATATCAATAATAGTTTGAATACATTTACTTCCATGACAGTGAATGCTTCATAGCAAATTAATTATATTCCTAATTTATAATTAATATATTTGAAAGTGATTGTATATATTTTCTATAATTTAGGAAAAAAAGTATTTCTATATGTTGCCTATATGTATTTTAAGTATGGAAGATTGATTTCATTTTATTAAGTGGTGATGAAAAAAATTATTGGATTTTAAAAATTTGAAGTTGAATGATTAAACTTCCAAAAAATTAAAGAGATAAAGTTTATTAAATTCATCTTTTTATTATAAATTAGTAAATAAATTAGATAAATTACTTCAATATGCACTTAATAAATAAGTTGTTTTATTACTTGTGACTCAGATGCTATTCCAATCTTGTATCAAAGCATTTTCATGAAGCAGATATATGCTTTGTTTATGACAAAATCATAGACATTACAGTAACAAGAACATGATTATAAAAGAAGAAGAAATAATGATGTGAGGGGAAAACTAATTTGTTTAACTCAATAAAAATACTTTTCAAATGTTAACAAAAATTGTTTCATCTTCAAATCATACAATTGTTTCCTAAAAGGAGGTTATAGAAGGTTAAATAAAACATATTATTTTAAACTATACTGAATAGTATTTGTAAGTAATTAAAGACAATGTTTACCTTAAAAACCCAATAATATTTTTGAAAAGTATTTTATGAAATTGAAAAAAATCACACTTTCTTTACGTGCACTGCTTCAATATTGACTTATTTTCTTGGTAGCATGAATTGAATATGGGTTGAGCATAAAATCTAGGTCAAACTATTTTTCTTGTATGATCTTGTCTAATGAAACAATAATACCAAAATTTGTAATATCTTTAATAGGCAAATGAGAGATAAAGGAAAGAGACTAGATTAAATAAAAAAGAATAAATACATGTTAGAGTTTATAATTTTTATTTATTTATATAAGAGGGAGTTTGTTTTTTTTTTTTTGTATAAAAGGATTTAACTATATATGTAGAAGAAAAAAAAGGAAAGGACGGGTGTTTTTAGCATATACGGGTAGTGTAAATAGAAAAAATAAGGACTGTAAATAGAGAATGCTTCTAGGTATCATTTTATTTATGACTAGGGTGAATGCAGAAAGCTGAAATATATTATTTAATCATGCCTATAATCGTCTATATGAAAAACAATTTATTTTATTTAATTTTAATTTTTATAAACGTGAAATAGTCAACGTAATGATTAACTGAAAATCTAAATCTATCACCCTTTCTTATCAGTTAAAGTTAATATACTGGATGGAAATAATTACCTTACCACAATAAATAACTGTTTTAATATAAATGTCTCAGATAAAAAAGAAAAATGATAAACATATTTATGCACAATTATTTTATTTATTTTGTAGGATTTACTTTTGGGTTGGTCAGAAAATAGTACAAAATTAATCTCAAACCAGTTGCAAATCCATTTATTGTTTAATGTAGAGGTATCTGTTGACTTTATATAAATTGATCTAGTAAATATTCAACTCTTACGCTATCTACTTGCACTCTTTTGTCATCTTATTTTGCATGAAAATTTTTAATGTAATCTACTCAATGAAAGACACTTTAATTTTTTATTTTTTTTTGGAAATTTCATTTTTGGATAATATCAACGCATGAATTAAGTTTAGAAAACAAAAAGATAGTCTATTTTTTCTATAAGGTTGAGTACAAAAATATATTCACACTAAAACCCTCAGATGCCAATGCCAAATTTAAAGTCAACATAGTATTACTTCGAAAGAAGACAAATAAACAGGGGTAAACAACATTTCATTCCTGCAATTTTTTTTGACAGATTTTTTTCACTGTAATCAAAGAATGGTATGCTTTGAACAATGTAAACAACATTCCATAAAAAAAATAAATTAAAATTTACTTTAAATAATTTTAGGTTATGTATGGTTCCATGTTTTATGTTTAATCTTCTCATGGAAATTAATTGTCTCTGTTGTCCTTTATACATATAAATAAGTCAAATAATACGAATTATTAATATTTTGAATTTCTTGTATTGCCTGAATAATTAAAATTTTTTGGAAGATGATGGTGTTTGTGAAGTTTTACAAGGTAAAAGTGTTGACCAGGCACACACTAGCACTGTTACCAACCATAACTACCAATGACCATGGCCGAGGATTAATAATAATTAAGGTTAAAAAAAACAAACACAAGAGAGTGAGTGGGTCCCGCGACAGACAAGACTCTCTTCCTTCCATCCTCAACACCAACTGTCTCTTTATCCATCCATGTCTATAACACCATCACCCTTTCCCGCTTTCCACGAACCTTCTTTTTCTTCTTCTTCTTCATTTCTCTCTCTCTCTCTCTCACAGTTACAATCTCTTCTTTCTAATCCTCCTCACAATCAATCTCTTGTTCACTGCAACTACTTCCAACGCTCGTCATTTCGTTACTCTCCTTTCGGTACTCCTCTTCTCTCTCTCAATCACTTTCTATAAGTTTTTTTTTTTTTTTTCAATCATCTCTGACTTTCTTCTTGCTTGCCAACTACTCCTAATTATTTATTTCTCTTTCTCCTGTTTCAACTCGGCTGCGAATTTCACAATTCACTTAATTAGGTTATCTAATTTGTACAAGGATATGGATACTAATCCGCTTTTGCGGAATCATTGTTGTTAATTGAGTACCTGGAATTTTGTCCTTATTAATGAATGATATGCTGTTTTTTCTACTCCTGAACATTCGGTAACTGTCTATCTCATTATGTGTACTGGTGTGTTTGTATGTGCTGCTAAACTTGAGGGAAACTGTAGTTCTGACTTTCCTGCTGCTTTATTTGGTTGTTTGAGTTTGTTGTCTCCCTGAATACATGAATTTATTATGGTTTTGACTATTTTTGTTTTCTTCGGATCAATCTATGGCAAGGTGATTGGGCGGCTATTTTACCCTGTTGATGTTGTTATCGATGGGTTGGTTTTTTGTTTTGGTTGACAATTGGAGTATCTACTTAGGATGTCGTTCTTGTTTTTCAATATTTCAGGAGTAGGCTGTGAGATTTTGAGGTGTATGAAGGAGCTATTCACTGTCCTGTGACACTTGCGCGCCACTTATTTGTTGAATTTCACCTTGTTCTTGAACTAGGCTACAGTCATGAATTTTCAGCAAGAAAAATTTGTTAGGTTAGTTTAATGGTGCATACCGTTATTTATCCTCTGTTGTGGTGTTTGTGGTATTTCGGAAGCGTTGTAGTTGTCATTGGATTCAATGTAGGTGTTTCATGCTTGGTTGGGAGTAAGGCTTCTCTCTTCTTGTTCTCATCTTTTGGAAACACATTTTCAGTCACCACTCTTCAATATCAATATACTTAAAAACTTCAAATTCTTATCCTCTTTCAGAACTTTTGTTCCTAATAATCACTTTTGTGTCTGTGTTCATTTCATGGTGTTATTGCCACTGCTTTGGATATGTTGTTTATCGGATGGTTAGTCATGAACCGAGTTTTATTGTTTCCATGATGTTTAGATTTCGTGATTGGAATTCAGACAAGGGTTCTGAGAGCAGCTCTCCTGCAATTCATATAGAACGCCCAGGGGGAATCAAGAATACACTAAATTCAGTTTCTGAGAAGTTTCAAAGGGGTTTGGAATCCAGTTCAGAGGGGATGAAGAGATTTAGAAAATCATTCAAATCTCTTCCCTATAACAGAGTTCTCTCTGGAAGTTTTAGTTCTACAAAGAAAATTCTTGATCCCCAGGGTCCTTTCCTTCAAAAGTGGAATAAGATATTTGTATTATCATGTCTTATTGCTGTGTCACTTGATCCTTTGTTCTTCTATGTTCCTGTGATCGATGATAACAATAAATGTCTTTCTCTGGACCGAAAAATGGAAATTACAGCAACTGTTTTAAGATCTTTCTCCGATATTTTTTATATAATCCATATAATTTTCCAATTTCGTACTGGATTCATTGCTCCCTCTTCTCGAGTATTTGGAAGAGGTGTTTTGGTTGAAGATGCTTGGGTAATAGCAATGCGGTATCTATCATCATACTTCTTAATTGACATTCTTGCAGTTCTTCCCCTCCCGCAGGTAAGGATACTCTTTCCACTTTGTATTTTTTGACTTTCATCTTTTTTACATCCAACATCCAGTAACTGTTGAAGAACTATGGGTTGACAAGTTCGTGTATGAACATGAAGCAACTTTTGTTTTCACGTTCTTTCTCTCTAGGAAGTTGACTTGATTTGCAGTCATTAATGTATCAAATGATTACATTTATAAGGTACAACGCAAAACATGTGGACTCACTCAGAAGATATATTGTAATTAGTGATTAAGTCAATCCCTGCAAGATTGTGGGTTTGAATTAGAAAAAAAAAGAAAAACTATTTCATTGAGTTGATTCAATGTTTTTGGACTCAAAACTTGCTCTTATATTGCTAGGTGGCAATTCTAATTATCATTCCCAAGTTGAGGGGCTCTGAATCACTGAATACAAAGACCCTGCTGAAATTTATTGTCTTCTTCCAATATATCCCACGATTTTTGCGATTAATTCCATTATATAAAGAAGTTACTAGGACCTCTGGCATCCTCACTGAAACAGCTTGGGCTGGAGCTGCGTTCAATCTCTTTCTATACATGCTAGCAAGTCATGTACGTCTATGCTCAGTTGTTTTTTTGCTTTTTCTTGTATATATTACTGACAATATTTTTTTGTTATATTGCTTTGCACTAAATTTATTATTTATGTTATTTTATGTATTCTGTTTGAGATCATTGGTCATTTTTTCTAAGCCTGAATCTGTTTTTAGTGTTTCTGTTTGACTGTATCGTGGATTTATTTTGCTCAATCACTAGATCAAACAAGTAAAGTTTGATAGGCACAAATATTTTGTGATCTCTTGTTAATGTGGTTCGAGCTTATGTTCTGCAATCATGTGTTTCCATATTTTGTAAGGATTGTAATCTAATGTCTAGTGAAGTATGGATTTCTAATGTCTAGTGAAGTATGGATTAGTGTTTTATGTTTTGTAACAAATTTAAAACATCATGTTATGGCTATAATCTACGGCCTCACTTTGTTTCCATGGATAATTTTTTCTCCTTCCATTCTGTGCTTCTTCCATCTCCTTCAGTGGTTTCTGCCATCTGCTGAGGTGGTTCTTCATAGTGTCAGAGTGGGATCATGGACCCCTAAACCTTTTAATCTATGTATATGCATGCATACATGCATATGTATACGTATACTTGTGTTTGTGTGATATACTTATGTTCATGTAGTGTATATAGATTAAAAACGATCTATATTTAGTTGGCACTTATATCATTTCTTATTTATATTTTCAAATATTCTTTTATGTTGTTGTTATTCAATTATAAATTATTTTATGCCATTGAAAGTAGAACAGCAATTTAATTGAAGGTAATATTTAGTTATTTTCATTATTATTGGTGTAGTCATTTTTATGTTGATATTATACTTTTAATTTTTCTATTTTTATAACATAAGCCCTCATGGTTGATTTTAAGCATTAAAAAACCATATATGAACTACTTCATTTATCAGTTGTCCTTTCATATTATAAATTTTTTTTTTTTTTTTGCATTCTTCAAACTCATTTTTCTGTGACTTTTATATCGTTATTCTGTATAGGCTAACTTATATCATGTGATTTGGACCTAGGGATATTCCTTGGGTACAGATTTTTCGTGAATATTTTTCTGAGAGTTTTGTTCTTTTCTTGTGATACTTTGTAGATTTTACTATGATTTTGACAAAAATATGATTATTTCCTTAAATTTATTGAAAAATTCGTAGATTTTTGCTTATGTGAATTCTTGTGCAGACTTTCTTATATATAAATTAACTTAATTCTTACAACTTTTTTACAAAAAAATGTATGCATAAATTCTTCAACCATAAGAGGAAAATAATTAAAAAAGAAGTTAATATTTAAATAGTATTATTAAATCCTTAAAATCATCAATAAGAGATGATATTTTCAAAACCATTAGATTTAATTTATACATTATGATAAACATTTTGGCCTTTCTCTCGCTCCACCGTTTGTTGTCATCATCCACTGCTGTCTGGATGTCAATCAACACTGTTTCACCACCAGCTTCCTATTTTCATGGCTGTTTTACTTTCTTGTTCTTTTACTATCAAATGGCTCTTTTTTCTCGTTTTAACTAGTGGTTTACGAGGATATTTATGTTGATGGTCATCCCAGCCATTCTACGAAGTTGTCTTTGCACCAACACTATCTATGTAGTGTATCCAGCATCCTTTAGTTGCCTTTCCATTCCTCTTACTAGGACTGCATATTATATTTTTACGTTTAAAAAGGTTAAGTTTAGTAATCTGTAATTTAGAGGTAATTGGTGTGATATAGTATTCGTTGGTATGAGTAAGGATTAGTATTTTATGTTTTGTAACGCATCATTTGATATAATTTTCATCTTAATATCAATATCAGACTATTTAGTCTCTATTATCTCATTTTCTTCCCTCTATACCCATACCCGTATAATTTCAATACCTTTATTGGACACTCTCATACTAGTTTTTTTTATTTATGGCAATACTGCATAATTTTTCTGTGTCCTTGTATTGATACTGCGCCTTGTGTCCATGGTTTTTAGGTTTGCATGTTGTTTCAAACTGGCAGGTCCTTACCTTTTTATTTTGGTTCCCAATGTGGCATATTAAGATTTCTTATCATTGTTGCACTTATATTTGTGAAAATGATCTTACTAATAATGAAAACTAATGATATCATCTGCCTCTCTGTAGGTTATTGGTGCCTTTTGGTACTTGTTTTCTATAGAAAGAGAAACCACATGCTGGCAAGATGCGTGTCGAGGAAATAGCACATGTAACACAGAAGCTATGTATTGTGATAATCATCAAGTTTTGGGCACAATTTCAGTATTCCTGAATGCTTCTTGCCCAATACAGGACCAAAATACAGCACTCTTTAATTTTGGAATATTTCTTGATGCCCTTCAATCTGGAGTTGTGGAGTCAAGAGATTTCCCACAGAAGTTCTTTTATTGTTTTTGGTGGGGCCTGCGAAATTTGAGGTGTGCTTTATTGATTATCTTTTATTTGATGCTATTTATTTTAAGATTATGCAGTAGTCGTGCATCGCAACATGTTCATGATTTACTTGAAACAAAATTTAAGTTGATAGTGTTATGCTATGAACCTGTAGCTGTGTTTGGACTCTATATGTCTGCATGCTCATAGTGTATAATTGTTTCTTATAGTTCTGTTTGCTGGCATCCCTTGGATCAAAGTATTCTTCTACCTTTCAGTGTGTATATACTCACTAAATGAATCTTTTCCCAGGGGTTTTGTGTGTTAAAACGTGATTTTGGGGGTTTGTGTTGGGGCACGAAATGATTGTGGATAAAGTGGAAGTATCAGTGTTATCTGATTCATCTTCTATTGTTCTGGTTATTAAAATGCCATTAGTTTTAAATGACAAAAATTGTATAATCTTTAATCACGTAAATGTTGGAAGACTTCTGATTTGGAGTTAGAAGTGGAAATAGTTTATCTTCAGTTTTAAATTTGTTTAATAACAGGATTGTGAGATGAGGGAATGTTAGAGTTGTCAGTCAATTATCAATTTCAAAGATACATGTAAATATGTTTTGAATTTTTATTTTTTTATATTTTTACTATGCTATTTGACATTCTGCTTATATTCCTTCGTTTATTGCAGTTCTCTTGGTCAGAACCTTGCAACAAGTACCTATGTTTGGGAAATATGCTTTGCAATTTTCATTTCAATTGCTGGTTTGGTATTATTTGCATTCCTCATTGGAAATATGCAGGTTGGTGTCAAATATTCCTTTCTTAATCAAGCGATACTGGCTAGCAGCACTATTTGTTGATTTTGGAATAAAATGCATATTCTACTCCTGTGATCTGTCTCCCTCCACTTCTTTACCATAACAGTTTTTTGGTGCTTTAAATTCTTTTATTGTTAGTTAATTAAGATTTCCTCTTTGGGACCTCATGAAGCAGGACATCATATATCAGTTTTTGCTATTATAATTAGAGCACTTCTGTTAATGTGCCGTATTAACTTCTGATGTATTTTTTGGGGGAGCATCAGCTCTTGTGGAATTCTAATTTCAGTTGGTCGTGAGAAAATATTCTTCCCAAAGGAACAAAGTCTTAATCTTATCTTTCAGTGGCTTTTAAGGAAACACATTGCATTTACAATTTTCAGTTTCTCAAGTGTTGTTAATTACCTTATGCCTACGAATGTTGCCTGAAATAGGGTGAAGATTAAGTTATTATAGTACTCTCTCTAGGTAGGCAAGGTAGGCATGGAAAAAAGTAACTGTTTCTAATTCTCTTTCTCTTCCAGAATTATGTAACAAAGTTTTCTCATCCTATTTAGATGTATCCTAAAGTTCTGCTCCTTGTTGTTTTTTCATCTCTGTTCTGGTTTGAAACTAGTTTCACACCTGGGCCAAATTTCTTCTACATTGGACTCAATTTTATATTTTTTGGAACAGACATATTTGCAGTCAACGACTACCAGATTGGAGGAAATGAGGGTGAAAAGGAGGGATGCTGAACAGTGGATGTCTCATCGATTACTCCCTGACAGCCTGAGAGAAAGAATCAGACGACATGAGCAGTACAAATGGCAAGAAACCAGAGGTGTTGATGAAGACAACTTGATCCGAGATCTTCCAAAGGATTTGAGAAGGGATATTAAGCGTCATCTTTGCTTGGCTTTGCTGATGAGGGTAAGTCTCTCCATATCTTGGTTTTCTTTTCATATCATGTTACTAGTGTTCTTTTACAGTGACTGTGATATTTGCTTTTTTATTGAAAATGAAAAGTTACTTGGTCTATTTTAGTACATCTGCTGTTGCTTTTGGTTAGTGATTACGTAATAGAATATCCAAAGATAGGAAGATATGGTATTCTTACAAATAAATATAACAGAAATACTGGTTTGATAAAATTCTGAAGTTTCTGAACTTTGTTTCTAGGTAAATTAAATGAATAACATCCTGGTGCTTTACTATATATCTATATACAAATTGTTCCTCTGTTCCTGGTATTTTCTTTGAATGTGTTGTATGTACGTCTAAACTCTGTAAAGGAGTGTTGTGCACGTTTTCATTTGTAATTTTGAAGCACTGCGGTTTTCTATGGTTAAGGATGAAAAAGGATGAACATAGGTGTGCTAAAACTATTTAGGTGTACTGGAGAAGGATCCATAATCCATTGGTAATTCAAAACATTTAGGTATATCAAGATGGGGACAGATTCAATGACTTCCCGGGAAAAAGTCACTGAATCCGTTCATCAAGAGGGGTTTAGGCGATCAGATGGATTTTTAAGACAATCCTTGAGAAGTAAACCAACATCATTTCATTTGTTATTGGAAGCTTTGAAGGTGTAGTTGGTTTTCCATGTAATATTTTTTAGCAACAACTAAATCTTTCTCTTGCATGAACTGAAGGTGCCAATGTTTGAGAAAATGGATGAGCAACTTCTGGATGCAATGTGTGACAGACTCCAGCCAGTGCTATACACAGAAGAAAGCTGCATTGTCCGGGAAGGAGACCCTGTTGATGAGATGCTGTTCATAATGCGCGGCAAGCTATTGACTGTGACCACTAATGGTGGAAGAACAGGCTTCTTTAACTCTGAATACCTCAAGGCTGGTGACTTTTGTGGAGAGGAACTTCTGACATGGGCTTTAGATCCTCACTCCTCATCCAACCTTCCCATATCAACTAGGACTGTCCAAACTCTTTCAGAAGTAGAAGCATTTGCTCTAAAAGCCGATGACTTGAAGTTTGTTGCTTCACAGTTCCGGCGCCTCCATAGTAAGCAACTTCGTCACACTTTCAGGTTTTATTCACAACAATGGCGTACATGGGCTGCATGTTTCATACAAGCAGCGTGGAGGCGTTATAGTAAAAAGAAGCTGGAAGAGTCTCTGAGAGAAGAAGAGAATCGGTTGCAAGATGCATTGGCCAAAGCTGGTGGTAGCTCACCTAGTTTAGGTGCCACAATATATGCTTCAAGGTTTGCAGCTAATGCACTCAGACTTTTACGTAGAAATAGCACAAGAAAGACCAGGGTGCCTGAAAGAATATCACCCATGTTGCTGCAGAAGCCTGCTGAACCTGATTTTACTTCTGAAGAACGATAGTTGTGGATGCCTGGTTCTGCAAGACAAGAAAAGGATGAAAGTGAAGGAAAAATTAACATGAAGATGACCTTTTTGACAGAGGGCCAAAATGACATTTCGTTTATTTGTTTTATTTGTAAGTTAGTGTAACATATAATGTCTATAAAATATAAACTATGAAGTTGTATATATACATACATATATATAATTATACGATTGTTGCAGAAGTCTTTTCATTCGTGAATGAAGCACAAAATGAACTATTTTTTCACATCTGATTTCTTTATTTCTGCGCTTGCTGGGTGATGGGAGGTGTCTGATGTTTCAAACATGAAACGGGAAAATCTTCCATACAATTTATTTTAAAGTTGTCTCTACTGGATTACTTGCCTTTGGAGAAGTTTAATATTATTTTAAAAAATTGTTGGTGATGCATGACATGTTCTACTCGTTTTTTTTTTCCGAAGCGAAGTAAATAAATGACAAATGGAAGAAGATTAATTGAATGTGGCTAAGAAGAATGACCTCTCTGGTATTTCTAGATGTTAGACCAACAAGACTATAAACAACTTTTAATATACTTGTAAACAAGCAAATAAGATTGGTTAAACCTTGAGTTCAATACATTAACAACTAGAACTTCTTCCTAAATATTATTTTATAATTTTATAATCATTATTTATGTCGTAATTTTTATCACCAATTTCAAATTTCTACAATATCTTGTTTTTCTTTTTTAAATCCTGATACCTTCTCTAGCAACATTCGAGTTAACTTCTCATCCAAACATTAACTTTATCTCTTCAACTTTTCCTACAAGAGGGTCAATAGAGGAATATTTGACTGTACTCCTCCAAAATCTGTATTATATTTGGTTGTATTTGACTATTAAGAATTGTTCATCTTTGGTCCATCTCACTGCAAAGGATAAGACTTCACTGAATTTCTTCCTCCCACCCTGAAAATTATGCCAAAACTTTAGGTATTTTCGCTTTTGCATAACTAGTTTTGAAGTTTGATCCCCACCTTTGTTTTCGTAATGTGTATGTGCGAAACATGAATCTTGGGTTCAATTCCTTCATGGTTTTTTATGCAATGCGGTAGTATTTTGAAGGTTTTGGATGTTTTGAGGAGAATAACACTCTTCACACGGGCAGTTTCCCTTATGGTGGTCACATGACAACACTTCTTTATTAGTTCTTTGCCTACGAAAAAGGGATTCAAAATTAATTAAGAAGAGAAATTGTAGTTGTTGAGATCAGTAATGAAAATGACGACGCTGACACTAAAATTATTAAACTATTAAATTATAACACCGTAAAATTACAAAACTACAAGATTCTATAAAATTATAAAAATTTTAATTTTAAAACTTAATTAAATCTAAAATATATTTTTACCTTTACACAAATTAAAATTTTACTGTTACATACATGACATTAAAATTAAAAGTGTCCAAACGGTAACCTAGAAAATCACATTAAAAGAGTGACTCTGTTTAAAATAATGAAATCCTATTGTTATTATTATTATTATTATTTTAATAATAAACCGTTTATATATAAATAGAAATTTCATAAAAGGATTTCATTGTTTAGAAAACACTATCTCTCTAAAACTTCGTCCTGTAAATTCTATTTGACTTCTCTCTAAAATATCTTACCATTCTCTCATCCTTTTTGATATCAAAGACCGCCAGAGTGATCACTGCGGCGAGATCTCCAAGTCTGTCCGATCAGAACCTTGAATTGAGTAAGTTATAATTATGTTCTTTTCTCGGTCTTTTCTTGAAAATCTTGCATGTGTTGTAATCTGTATCGCATATGAGGTTTGCGTATCTTGTAAAAATTCTCTGTCGATCAGTGGCTCTAATGATGTTCTCTGATCATGTTTTTGATAATTTTATGTTGATTTGTGAGCATCGGCACTGGAAAAGGGGTTTTAGGTTTTTGACAGTAGATTGTGCGAGTTAATCAGGTAAGGGAATCTGATAATTGAATTTAACTAGAGGATATAATGAATGTAATTGTGTGTAATTAGAATTGATTGTTTGAAGTGTGATGGAATGTGAATTGTTTGATGTTTGGTATAAGTGAAATTGTGATTGCATTGTGTGAATTGAGGTTGAATTGGAAAATGAACACTTGAATCATGGCTCTAATTGGTATCAGCTCACTTTGCTTGAAAACCATTTTGAAAACTAGACAACACTGCTAAGGAGGTGCCAATTTGGGTCATGAAATCAAGTGCAACATCTCCCAACGAAAACCAGAATCTGTGTTGTTTCCTGATGTGAGGCTGAGCCTTGTAAATGCGAGAGGATCAACTCTGAGCGCCAGCCCAGCGGTGCCTAACGATTAAAAATGCGAGAAAAATGAGGCTGAGCGCCAGCCGGGCGGTGCCTCAGCGCTAAGACCCATGCAGGTCTGGAACGAGAATATAATGTTGAGGCTGAGCGTTGGCTACCAGATTTTCTGTGTTTGCTGTTTTGATGTGTTTCATTGCATTAATTGATCTGAAATAAATTATTTTGACTGTCTTTGTATGCTTTGAGTGAGATTGGGTGAATATGGACATGTTGTATGTGAATTATGGAGTAATTTCGTGAAGAAATTCTAAGTGTGGATGAGGTAGGGTATGCAAAGACATAAAGACTCAGTTTTGGTTGGTATCTTGACGCTCCAATAACCATTAAGGCTCATATAGAGTATAATGAGTTATGTCGTAAGGAGTAGCAGGAGGTCTTAGCCATTGGACTCGATCAAGTCTTTGGCGCGAAGGAGACTTACCTGGTGTGATGATTGGGTGATAACCCCTTGAGGCCAAACTCTTCGGAGTTTGGGAATCATACACCGATGCAAGCCACTAAAAAAGCCACTAAAAGGTCTGGTGTTTTGATGCGTGAGTATTGGAATGTTCCTGTGTGAATTTGTGATAATTGATTGTATTATTCTCTTACTCTAATGTAACATTCTTTAAATCATATTAGCTTACCCTATGTGTTTTATGTTTGTCTACTCTTTGTTTTATTCTTTGCAATGATCACTTAAATGTGTGAGCAAAGGAGGTTGCAGGTGGAGAGTTTTCGCGTGGTGTTGATAGTAGGACTGAGCAGTAATATCCAGAGGTCCTGTAGATAGGTGTATTTTGTAGTAAGTGGTTAGAATTTACCTTCCCTTTCTTCTAGAGTTCTTGTACATATAGTATTGTCATTATTCAGTTTTGGATGACTGTATAAGATTATATTTAACTTCTATGCTATCTGCTGGATATCACTATATAATGTTTTATTTAATAGTTTAAAAGTTATTAAATGAGATGTTACACAAACATAACACCATCCTAAACAATTAAATATTAAATGTAACATTGAATCATTCAAACATAAGCTATAACTGAATAAATAATCATATTTAAATTTAAATTATATAATTTAATTATTTATATAAAACATTTTAATTAAATTACTATTTGTATACATATTGTATTATATAAATTAATATTTAATTATTGAATTTCAAATTTTTTATAAAAAGTTTAACTTTTTATGGAGACAATTTCGTTAAAAAAGAAATGATATGTACACCCAAATAGTCCACTCTTCTTAGAACACAAACTTAGCTATTACTTTCTGCACCATATCTATACATTCTGTGGTTCCGGAATTCATTTTCTGGATTCACCCACTTCTATTAAGGAAATAAATTTTCAAAGGTTTTTTTATGGGGTGCACCAAGAAATTTTATTGGGGCGCAGGAAATCCTTGCCCAAAAACTTTCACCGTTTCCTCTTATCACTCAGATATTAGACTCTCCATTCAAAATACCATGAGACAAGTTTGTGGAAATAAATTATAACATAAATATATAAAAGTCAAACATTTATAAAAAGAAAAATATATGAAGAAATGGGTGAGTTACGTATAAAAGTAAGTAAAAGCTCACAAAAGACTATAAAAAACCATGATTACATAATTATAGACATAAGAGTTAAGAAACAAATTGTAATTATGACATTTTTTAAATTCATATATTAATTAGTGAAACAAATTTAAAATTTATTATATAACCTTTCCAAACATAACATTCAAAAATATGAAAACATAATATTAAAAATATTTAAAGAAATATTTAATTTTAAATTTTTTAATATAAGTCATATTTCAATAATATTATAATTATATTTTGTGACATATTAATCTTAATTTAAATTATAAAAATAATGGTTTACCAAAATAATAAGAAATAAAAATTAGGAGATCATACAGTAATCTTGTGTAAGATAATATTAGTTAAGAGAAAACTTCCTCCTCTACTTTCATAATTTAAATTTATACATTCATAAATTCTAATATTTTAATATTATGAAATATAAAATCTGAAATATATTTATATTTTGAATTATTCATTCACACAAAATATATGGCTATAAATACAAATATTATATGACCACAAGTAAAAATTATAGGATCACTTCTTCCTATATCTCCAAAATTTAATATTTTAAATTATACAATATAAAATAAAAATATATATTTTAAATTATACAATTTAAAATACAAATTTTTCATTTCATATCATAAATAATTCAAAAGAAAAAAAAAATTAAAGAATGGGGAGAGAATATTGTGCAAGTGTAAAAAAAAATGAGGATATGACTGTCCAAGAGTGGAGAGAGGAGCTAAGGTCCGTGGTGACAAAATAAATTTTAATATGTGAACTGGTGTACCACAAATTCGAACCGGGCTTTAAGTTGACAAAATTAAAGTTTTTTCTTTTTTAATTTGGATTGAACTAAACACAAATGACTTAATCCATAGGTTAAATTGATTGTTAAATTGATTTAAAGTTGACCAGTAACTCACTACCCACCAACATCACTTTTATTAACTTTTTTACCATTTCTGTTATAAGATTTTTTATTATATAATTATTTACTAGTTTAAATTATCCGGATTCACAATTTGATCCTTTCAAATATTAAAATTTTGTTTTAATTTGAACAATTTAAATATTAAATTTATTTCTTTGTCAAATTACATATAAATACTCTAATCTTCAACTAACAAATTACGTGAATACTTAAATTTCATGACTATAAAAGAATCGATCCATATCTATTGTACTATAATAAGTATATAAAATAAATTACAAAACCAAATACTTCATAAATAAATTAATCTATTAATCTTAAAAACTCATGATAAATAAAATCAGATTATAAAATTTATAATTTATCAAAAAAATAAGTTTAACCTATTCCTTTTGTAATCCAATCCAAAGTGATTTAACTCATTTTTAACACCTCTAGTTTGGGTGGAGGGCATCGATATCGACATCAAATATGGAGAAGGTCAATGCTAGAGTTATCATCAAATATGGAGAAGGTCAATACTATAGTTATCGTCGAAGGGAAGTAACATCTATGGCAGGAGAAGCCCCCAAATTATAGAGGTGCGCCAAGTAGTTACCCGTTAGCCTACATATTTCGTTCAATATTCAATCCAGGATATAATTAAGAACCCAATCAATTCTTTGAAACTTTAATTTTTTCAGGACCTACTACAGAAAATATTGTAAGCATACAATGTAAACAAAACTTCAGTAACACAAAACAGTATTTTCTAGACGAAAAAAGGTTTGTATTTTTATTACTTTTTATATAGGAATTTCTGTTATATGGAACAAGTAATAAAAGGCAGTTAACTAATTAATAAAAATAAGGAACTTCTAAACAATACGATGTCATTTTTCTAACTTTTTCCATGCTCAACCCCAAAATAAAGTTTGAGTTTAAGGAGGCATACAACCAATACATTATTTTTTATATTTCATATTATATATAATAAACTTCAAATTACATGAAATGAGAATTCTTTAAAAACCATTTTAATTTATTCTCCTATCTATATTATTATGTTAAGTTTATATTCTTAAAAATCACACTTGCATCGCAAATTATTTTCATGTATTTATTTAATAATTGGTAATTCATGTCTTACAAGCATGTGCAGGAAAACCTCTAACTATAGAATAGAAAACTAGATAAGAGGCAGCCATCCGAAAGGACTAAGCTAATCAACCTAAATATAATAATCACACCACATTCCTATTTCTCCCACACTCCTCAATGACAAGTTAAAATTGCTTATTTAGGGGTTCAATAAGCAATCACACCTGGCTACTGAAGCGAAGGATCACGGAGCAGACTCACTTCTCTCTTCAGGAAACCCGGCAATGCAAAAGCAGCTGAGTGCATCTGCAAAAACCATATATCAACAGTGACCAATTAACATTTATAGTCTGCTCAACTATACAACTTAAATAATAAAATATTCAACCACATATACCATATATTTTACCTCTGAATTGTAGAATCGAAGTTCTCTTTTGTGCTCATTAGCACCTTCCAACTTTTCAATGGGATTGATAGGGTTAACAAAATCAACCGGTGGTCCTTCCGTTGCACAGAGAAGAAAGCCTATCACACCACTGCATGCCAAGGAAAAGATAACATATAATCAACAAGTTTAGATAAACCAGAATGTATATTGAATTCCTCAAAAATAATTTATCTGAATCAAGTTGAAGAGCTCACTCTCACAACAGGTGCAAGCAAAACATAAAAACAAAGACATAACGAAAAAAAAAACATGAGAGGAACTTCAATGCAGAGCAGAAGAGAAATATATAAACTTAACACAAGCCAAAGTGCACTACCTTGGATATGTTGGAACACTCGCCCATGCGTAATGTACAGAACCTTTGAATGTTTCTCGACAAATAGAGATCATATCTTGAATAAGGTGAGTATGAAGCCACATACTCTCTGCCATGTTACAAAGGACTCCACCAGGCCTTAATGCCCTTGCTATGGTATCAAAAAAAGGCTTCTCAACAAGTTCCTGGGCCGGACCTAAATTGCAGAAGTGATTCAGCAAATACTTAATAATAATAACCAAAAGCTAAGGAAACCATATTCTTAAATTTCTCTGTATGATTAGTGACTGGCTGATGGGATGCAGATAAAACTAAATCTTAACAGTTGAACTAAAGGTAGATGCAGATAATTGATCAATATTTTAGTATACCAGCTAACAAAGCAACCTAAAAACTTGCTGAAAAAAAATTCCTCATACATGAAAGCTAATTCCAAAGCTACACGGAATAAACTGTGTGTAATCACCTAATTGAGTATGAAATGGAAATACAAGAGTTCGGGCCAACCTCATCCAGTTAAGCAAAACTAAACGGCTCTAACAAAATTATGTTAAATGAATAATTTTAAATAAAAATGGCATACCCACTGGATCGGAGGAATCAACAATTATCGCATCATACCTCCCTTCAGGAGCAGATTTAAGGAATTCAACAGCTGTCAAAATTGGAGAAAAGATCCAGTAAATAACCCAACAAATTATAATCAGTATATATAATGCAACAGAAACAAAACACATTTAAAACAAGACCAGCAGACAAGAATATACCATCTCCAACGTGCAGATGTACCCGAGAATCTTCAAACCCAACAGCTAAATCTGGAAAAAACTTCCTAGAAACCTGCATTATGACCATAATTTTTTTTTCTCAATATGGAAGTAGCTATATGAATGATCAAAATATGGTTTTACTTACGTCAATAACCATCTGATCTATCTCACAGATATCAATATGTTCTACAGAGCTGTGGCGGGATACTTCCCTAAGTACTCCACCATCTCCACCACCAACAACTAAAACCTGAATGAACATAAAATGTCATGACATAGATTACGAAAACAGACAGAAAGAAAAAAAAAAGCATGAAAAGCATAAAATGTCAATCAAACACTTTTTTAATATATATCAACACTTTCTCCAGACAAATGAGAGGATAAAATAAGGAACAATAATCACAGCAAGGCTATCAAGATTATGATGTTATTGCTAGACAATGATATGCTCGGAACAAAAATCATCAGATCAAATGACTTCACCGTTTTGGGGGAAGGAATCGAACAGAGGGGTAGATGAGCAATCATCTCCTGATAAGCACATTCATCCTTCTCAGTCAATTGAACAATTCCATCAAGTACTAGTACTTTCCCGTATGTTGATGACTGCAAGAACAAATGGATTAGTGTTGATCCCTCCAACGTAAAAGTTGGAGTACATTAAAAGATGAAGAGGCCAAACCTCAAAAACCAAGACCTCTTGGTAATCTGACTTTTCTCTGTACAAGATCTTTTCAACTTTAATTGAATGGGCTTCCCCTAATTATGCGCACAAAAGCCATCAGGAGCAATAATTTCACACGCAATACACAAATAATACTAAACAATCAAAGTGAAAGATTTTATACATAACTGTAAAACATGGACATTTGTTATCAGGAATTGTAGTTCAAATAAACAAGGATAACAGTGGCAAACGTTCAATACAATAACATCACACATTTATGTCAGACAATCTGGTCTTTCCTCAGAAGATTCAACGGTATCTAAAGTCTACAATAACTGAGGAAGCTATCAAAATAAGAACATGGACGATTTTCAAAGGCAAGTTTTGAAATTAAGGATATCAAAAATCATAAAAGAGGAAAAACTCTCGCTGCAATAAAGCAAATGCGCACCAACTGTGCAGAATTGCAGACTAGTACGTAGAACCTACCTGGCCACATCGGGTTGTTGAAATAATCTGGTTTTACAGATTTCCCTGTATAAGCAAAAAGATAAAATAGAAGTCAGGTCTTAGTCAGAAATCAGGCGTTATTCTTTTATAAGTGAAACCGTAGCAGATAATAACCTGAGCAAGTTTGAGAAGCCGAAAACCACCCAGAAACAACAGTGGAATGGCACTTTGCCTCTGACTCAGGGGCTGAAGCTTTAGCCTTCAAACAACAAGAAGGAATTTCCTTCTCTATCCCATTCCCATTACTCGCCTTCCCATCCATAGTCTTCGGGCATTCCAAACCTTTTCCTGCGCCGGCCTCCATATATTATTCTTTTCTTCTCTGGCTCCAGTCTCTGTACAATAAGCACAAAAGTTAAAAAAAAAAATACACTATCCTTAAGTTCATATTACATAAAACAAAAATCACAGCACGTCCAAAACGAGCCTACAGGCAACACAATGCCAACAGAACCTCACTAAACAAGAATGACCCACAGAACAAATACTAAAAAGAAATGTCTTTCATATTTTGTTTGGTCATACAAATTAGGCTTCAACTTTTGTTCACCAACAAATAACGGGAGATTTCCCAAGAAATAAGCCACCAGAAAAAGAGAAATCAAAATTACAATTACAATTACAATTGTACTTTGAGCATAACTAAAATAATAGGTATATATAAAAAGTTAACTAAGTATAAGCAGAAGGAAAACAAAAAAAGATTTTCATAAAAACAGCAATATAATATAGTATTCTACAGAATCAAATAATCATGATTCAGCCTACAAAAATAGACGGCACAATCAAATCTCTCTCTCTGACAAAATAACGTGCCTAAATATTTTATTTAATTCCATATTTAAGCCCGGCAGCCTCTGATTATGCGCCCTTAAAAAGGAAACAAATCATATCTCGAAAATCCGCTTCTCCTCTCATTTCCAGGTTTTCTTTTCAACAATTCAAAATCAAACGATCAAAAAATCAAACAAAATAAAGTAACAAAAAAACTAATACGCCAACGAAACAACAAGCAATCCCGCGAGAAAGTTCCAAACGCGTGCTTAAAAACGGAGCGGCAAATAAAACAGAAAATGCAGCGCGTAACATCACATAACAGAACGGGAAGGTGCAACGTGGAATTGCTACGGTGCACCGCAGAAAAATAAAAGAAGAACGCGAAACGCTAGGGTTTAGAATTCGAAAAAAGGAAATAGAAAGAAAGAAAAAGGCGAGAAGTGAAAGAAGTTAGGGTAAAAAAAAAACGGTGGTGGTGAGAGTAGAATGAGGATGTTGCCTGATGAGTGATGCGAAAGGTAGAGAGTGAAGCAGAACCAAAGCGACGAAGGAAGATGGATAGAAACTAACTCTGCAACACCCTATCCACCTTCTCTTTCTCTCTCTTAATCTCTTATTTTCAGAGCTTGTTTTTGGAAGAAAATGGAGGTTCTGGTGCCTTTATTTATAAGACATTTTTAGAGGTGCACGCTTTCGATTCTGGCTTCCACGTTTGCCTTTCTTTTTCTTCTTTTTCTTTTTCTTTTTTCTTTCTACGAAAAAAGCTGTTTTCGCCTTTTTTTCTGCTTAACGCACAGTCACAAATTTGCGGATTTTTAAATAGTTTGTACCATGTCAAACAGAACCACACTGAGGTGTAAATGTCACTCCAAACATTATTTATGTTCTATGATGTCATGTTTCTCACATGCCAAACTCATTTTCACCCATTAATTTGTAGTTCTCAAAATCAATGCTTTATTTTTTATTTATTTTTCGCCTTTCTCTTTCTTTTTGCACTCTCTTTATCACCATTTTCATTGTCACAATCACTATTCTAAAGCTAATGACAGTGACACCTCTCTTCTTTTTTCCTAACACAGTAATAATTCCTCTATAACCCTAAAAGGAGTTGAAAACCTACATGAAGCTTGTTCATCTAGGTAACAATTAATTGTTGAAAAATGTAAGGTGGTTTATTGAACCGTAATCACTAAAAAAAATTATATACTATTTTAGTTTTAATTAGTTTAAAACCTTGTGTTTCGTTTGTTGGTTTTAGTAGTTATTTTTTAATAATTATTACAAATTTTGGTCAAACTTAAAATAAAATAAACATAGCATGCAATGCAACTTATTATAAACGTATATTTTCAAAATTGGACCGGACCAGTTGATTCAGTTGAAAATTTGATCAAGTGTTTGGTCTATTACCACAATCACCGACCTCTGATTAAATTGATCCAAAAATTAATGAAATTGTAAGAAAATCATAAATTTGGTTAAAAATCTTTTCAAAGAGTATTAAATATTTTTTTTAAGATATTTTAAGAAAATAACTTTTATTTTTTCCTTAAAAATAAAAATTAAAGTATTTTTCATTTTCTTTTTAGGAAACGTGTTTCTTTTATTATTATGAATTGTTGAAGCTTGAATCTAAATATTACGATGTGTTTTATTTTTATGTATATTTTGAATGTTAAAAACTTACAAAATATGTTATTTTTAAATTTTGATACTATTAAATTATGATGTTATATTTCCTTAGTGTTATTTTATATATTATTTATCAATATTGATTCAATTGCAACTCAATTATCGGTTCGTGAATCTTCAATCTGTATCTTTATCGATTAAATAATCAGTTAGATTTTCAAAACATATATATAATGCATATTTTTATCAAGTTAATACAGTAGTCAAAACTTTTTTAATATAATATCATATAATAAACAGTGTAGTTAATGAATATAATATAACTTCCTATAAATATACGCAAGACACTTAATACATATATCACAAATTAAAACACATAAAATATATATAAATAAATTGGAAATGTCAATTTCAAAACATCTTAACACACAACTCTTACAAATTAAGATATGTACATTTATATATTCTGAATTTATCAAAATATCCACCATACAATAAAAATACAATTAACATAAATATCTTATCATGATCTCACTGAATATTTTATTTGTTAGATATTCACGTGTAAATAAATAATCATTACAATTATAAGCATTACAATTATTTGTTATATATATATAACTTGTCAAATTTAACTCAATCTTAAACAACCATATTCAAAATCATTTATTGACAGCTTGGAGAAAAATCTTCAAAAGAAGATTCTAAACTTTTCACTTTTTCTCCTGTTATAAACATTGAATCTTCTTCTATTTATTTTTTTAAAATTTAGTATAAATGAGGTTTGCACCCCACCAAACCGACTTGTAAGGTGAGGTCCTTCGTACCGAGGTATATACATCTCGTGCGTGGGACAAAAAATTAGTAGGTGGTCCGTTAACAGTTCGATATCAAATGAAATAAAATATCCAAGAAAGCTCGCTAAGATAGACTCTAATCTAGCTCTGATACCAGGTTAGAAGTGGGTTTAAAGTCTAACTCAATTTCACAAAACTAGCTTGTAAGGTGAGGTTCACCTCACTTATGTATTATAAAATTGTCTTATCTATAATCTGTGGGACTTCCAACAACCGATACAAATTTTTGACATCAAGTTGAGAGTAAAAAATTACCGATGAAATGTGTAAGAAATAACTTTATTATAAGAGTTCGTATATCTGATTTATACAAAAGATTATAGAATATTAGACTAATCAAGTATTATTATCCATGAGATGAATGACCTTTTATAAGTTGATGTGTGATTATACATGTATGCATTTTTATATGTGTAATTAAATAGTTAACTCCTCCTTTCACGTATTTTATGTGTTTTGTAATTGAATTATGATCCTAACACATAAACAAATAATTATACAATAGCCTATATAGAAGGAAATATAAAAAAGTAAGTAAAATTGCGCTTATTTCTCTTTTATATTTCTTTGTTTTAGTTGTATATATTTAGACTATTCTCAAGATACGAAGAAAATAATATATAACTATTATATTTTAATAAACTTATAAGCAAGTGTTACTCATTCAATCTAAAAAAAATGAAATTAATCAAACATAAAATGAAAAAGAAAAGGATAAACTTTAAATGGAAATGAAGAAACTTATACCTTTCTCAAAATTATAGTTAATCCATCTTGTTTTACTTTCCGTCATCTTTTTTTTAAAAAAAAAATGATTAAATTCTACAAAAGATCAACTATTAAGTTGAGAAGCTAATGAAAAGATGAAGTGATGTAAAATTAAAGAAATAAACTATTTAATAAATACAAATTAAAGTTGTTTAAAGTTATTTATATTTTTGTTCTCTCAGTTTAATTTTTTTTTCTCTTGGATTTAGTAAATTGTTCTTTCTTACATGCAAACGATCAATTCAGACGTATTTGTTGTAGCTAATAAAAAAAAATTAAAACGGAATCTGATGCCATTTTGTGGATAACCATACAAAAGTCGAAGATGCTAAGTTTCGTAACACACAATTAATAATCAATAAAAGAAAAAAAGAAAGGAGGAAGTAGCATCTCTTGCTTTCATTCATAATAAAACACATGAATCATTCATATTCTTAATTTTTATCATTAACAAAGTAAATGTGGGATTCTTGTGCGGTTTGCAGCGATTTTTTTAACACTTCGAATAAACGTTTTTTATTAATTACGTAACCACACACACACATAATCATTGGCGTGTCACACACTTATGGTGCAGTATTTTCGTGCTATATAAAAATTGTAACAAATGTTACTTTGACAAGTGTGGAAGATATTCCCTTTTCCACTAATTCACCAATAAATATAACACGTCATATTTTATTAAATTTTAATTCAATTTTTTATTTTGCCTTTATACATTCGAAAAGACATAAACCATTATCAATTAGCACTACTATAGTTTTTTTTTTATGTTTTTCAATAATCTGGTGTTTATACGGATGAAATAAATTTATATTGAAAATGTTGTTTGATATAAATTTAAGTTAAATTTTATAATAATTACTATTTTAGTAACGGATTAAATTTATGTTAGATCTTGTTGTACCCGATGTAATTTTTTTGTTTTTTTCTTTTAAATAGTTAGTTTTGAGTAAAAAAAGCTAAATATGAAATATAGAAAAATAATCATTGTAATGACTTTGTTTTATGTACATTAAATACAAATAGTTATAATAGGTAAAAATATAGTCAAAACGAAGACATTCATGTATTTTTGTTATTGTAAGATTATTTCAAACACAATCGCATAAATATAAAACATATATTTCAATGACACACTTAACTCACAAAATCTTCCATATAATTGGAACAACCATCACAAAACAGTTAAGATCACCATGAAAAACTCCTTAGCTACAAAATAAGACATCGTTGAGTTTTCTAAATTTCAACATAAACAAAATAGATATTTAGACATTTAATCTCCATACAGAATACAGTGCAATCAAACAAAATTGTTTCCCACAAGAAATCACATATAAAAGATGAAGAAAGGAGTTATTTTGGTCACTAATGGAGCCTTCACCACACTTAGAATCATTCTAGAGAAAAGAGAAGTCATAAGCTTAGGATTTTAAAAAAGAAAAAGTGAGAACAAAAAATCACACGCAACATTTTAAAAACTCATTTACATTGGATCCTTTGTAATAATAAGTAATTTTATATTGGAACCCTTGTGATAAAACATAAATGAGATTTTTTATATTTTATATTTTATATCAAACGTAAAAGAGTTATTCTTATTTATGTATAACCCTTTATAACTAAATATAAAAGTTTCATTTATATATGACCACAAAGGATTAAATGTATAAATGTTTATCTTATTTACAAAAATATTACTGTCTTTTTTTAACATTTGATCCTTTGTAGTAATATGTAAATTATGTGATGTAATTACCTATTTTTCACTAGTGTATGACAATCAATATTAATTGATTTTTATAATTGAACAATTTTTTTTATTCCTATATATAAAATTATCAATTTTATTGGATAGGTAATAAGAAAGAAAATGTGGGTAGATGTTTAAAGTGTTTGTAGTCTTTGTAAGTGTGACACCCCGACTATTATACTAAATAATTAGGTATAAATACACATTTGGTATCCAAACTTTTTCGGAAAGTTCAATGTGGTACCCGAACTTTAGGAATGTTCAATTTGGTACCCCAATTTTCTAAAAAGGTTCAATTTGGTCCTCTCCGTTAAGTTGGAGTTAACACCGTGTCCGTACA